>Ga0114966_10000200_pt1 | contig 56465 bp, 44 predicted proteins | sample M_130207_XF_Meta_FD_87029 | JGI IMG/M metagenome (GOLD analysis project Ga0114966, IMG submission 87029) | Freshwater microbial communities from Lake Montjoie, Canada to study carbon cycling - M_130207_XF_MetaG | ecosystem: Environmental > Aquatic > Freshwater > Lake | place: Lake Montjoie... | reverse complement strand
GAATAATATGTTTCAATTTCCTTTATTTTAGTAATATCACGTCGTGTAATTAAATTAATGCCAGTGCCTTTTCTACCCCAGCGTCCAGAACGCCCAATACGATGCAAATAGGTATGAATGTCTCTTGGCAAATCAAAATTAATAACAACACTTACTTGTTGAATATCAATTCCACGTGCGGTAACATTTGAAGAAATCAATACACGCGCAGAACCAGTTCTAAATTCCTTAAAAGTACGTTCTCTATCTGCTTTTGTCATGCTACTATGAATGCATGTTACAGGAAAGTTATCTTCTTTCATTGCTTCATATAAATCAGTAACACGTTTTACACTGTTGCAATAAATAATGCATTGAGAAACGGAAATAAACTGATATAAATCTTTTAAGGTTAAATACTTCTGTCTATCATCTTCGACAGCAACAAAATATTGTTTGATACCTTCTAAAGTAAGACTTTCTGCTTTAACACAAATTTTTATAGGGTCACGCATAAACTTGTTAGTTATTTGAAAAATATTATGGGGCAAAGTTGCACTAAATAAGGCAATTTGTGCGTTTTTGTTAAGATTTTGAAAAATATTGTATACTTGTTCTTTAAACCCTGATGATAACATTTCGTCGGCTTCATCGAGTACCACTATTTTGAGTTTACCAGCATTTATATGTTTACGTCGAATCATATCATAAATTCGGCCAGGGCATCCAACAATAATATGTGGTACATTTTCACGCATTGATGATGCATCTTCGTCTATAGACGAACCTCCAATGATAGTTTTAATGACAATTCCTGTCATCAATGATGACAAGCTAGTAATAACAGATGCTATTTGCATTGCAAGTTCATGTGTAGGTGCCATAATTAATGCTTGGTTTGAACGTTCTTTTACATTAATATGTGATAATGTACCGACCGAAAATGCGGCAGTTTTTCCTGTACCTGATTGGGCTTGAGCAATAATATCTTTGCCATTTGCAATAGATTTGATTGATTTACTTTGAATTGGACTAGGTTTTTCAAATCCATAAGAATAAATGCCCCGTAAAATATTTGTGTCTATTTCTAATTCATCCCATGAATTAAATGTTTCATAATTATTTTCCTCTTCTTCTCTCAGTTCGTTGGTTATTTTTTCTTCCGTCATAATCTTTATATTATATTATATTATGTTATTTTTAAACCTTTTTATAATTAAAATCTATATTATATTTGTAATACCAATGACACAAGAAAACAATAATACAAACAAATACAAACAAATATTTTATTATGTATTTGATAGGGTTCTATATATTATTTATATTAAAAAAAATTGATATAAATAAATAGTAATATATAAATAGTATAGACAGAACAATGGCAGCCACTTTGAAGTATAATTTACAGCAAATTAATGATATTGTTAGCAATGGTCTAGTCTGGCAAATTCCAGAAGATACATTACAGATTATTAATTATTTATGTTCGGAAGTAGGTTCTACGCCAATTTCATCTAATATTTATGAAAGAAAAGAGTCGACTAATGCATTTTCAAGTGAAAATATAAGAAATAAAAAGAAGCGCGGAAATAAAGGTATGGAAGTAACATCCGAAGAATGGGAGTCACTTCGTACTTTTCAAACAACAAAAATAGAACAAAAGATTGGAATCGGGTCTGAAATAGACCAATTGCGTTTGCTTCTTAACAAACTTACAGATAAGACTTATTTGGATATTAGGGAAAAAATTATAAACAAGATTAATTCATTGGTCGAAAGTGAAGAATTTAGTCTAGAAGATAGTGAAAAAATATCTATTACTATCTATGACATTTCGTCAACAAATAAATTTTATTCAAAGATTTTTGCGGACTTATATGCTGAATTAGTTACAACCTATAATTGGTTAAGACCTAATTTTGACAACAAATATGAAAAGTTGTTTGAACAATATAATACTATTATATATGTTGACCCTGATGTTGATTATGATAAATTTTGTGATATTAATAAATTGAATGAAAGACGACGTGCAATTACTACATTTTACTTTAATTTATGCAAAAATGGATTTGTACCCAAAGAATTTATTGTTACATTGACGAAGAATTTACTACAGATTGTATTGGATTATATTGAGAAACCAAATAAAAAGAATGAAGTCGACGAATTATCAGAAAATATTGCAATCTTATTTAATAAAGAATTTATTGAAGAGTTTTTACAATCATCTGATGTAGATGAAGAACAATTTGAATTAGATAATAATGATAGCATAGTTGACACGGTTGGACATCTAGCAAAAATGAAGGCAAAAGATTATCCTAGTTTATCAAATAAGGCAATATTTAAGTTCATGGATATGGTAGAAGTATAAATTAGATTATAATAATAGAAATAAAATAATAATAGAAATAAAATAATAAATATAATTTATTATTGTATTTTACATGAGTGAAAATCAAAATATTCAACTTTTTTTTAATGAAATACAAGAAGAATCAAAAAAAAATAATGAAAATATTATAAATGACATATTAACAAGTTTAGAAAATGAAGAATTACATAACATGTGTGTAAATTATTTATTTTCAGAATCATATTATAATGAATTAACAGTAAAAGATTTAATCAAAATATGTCAGTTTTATGGTTTAGATAAAGAAACAAAAGGTTATAAAAAAATGGATTATATTAATTTAATAATTGCATTTGAGTGTACACCTGAAAATTATGAATATGTAGAAAAACGGCAACGATTTTGGACATATATGATTGAATTAAAGAATGACCCAATAATGAAAAAATATGTATTTTGGGACTAATATGCGATTATGTCTATAAATTCTTATCTCACTAATTTATATACAATATGGTTGTATCTAAATTAGATAATAGCATTAATTATCCAGAATTAAAACGGGTTGACCCAGATGACTTAAGTCAAGAAGCAAATCTATATCAAATTGAAGTAAAAGGATTAGAACTAATTGTTGCAATTGGCAATCCTAAAAACACATTTGCAGACAAAGGCATTACTTATTTTCCTATATATTTAGTAAAATATAATAACAAAGTAATACAAATAGGTGTATATGAAGTGTCGTCGTTAAGTATTGTGGATTTAATAGATGAAGATGCAATGATTAATGTTGAACGTTTAGATGAACCTTTAATTTATGCATTTGTTACAAAAGAAATGATTGAAAAACTTAGGAAAGCGCCTCCTGCAATAGAGGAAAAAAAAGATACAAAGGAAAAAGATAAAACAAAAAAACAAGACAATAATAAAGATAAAACAAAAAAACATGAAAAAGACGAAATATTTATTCCTCAAGTTCGTCGTGATTTATTTACAATAAGAATAGGTGCTCTTGTGCCTGATGCGTTAAAAGAAGAAAATGCTAAAATGGCAAAAGATATTAGAGAGAAATATCATGAATCGGAAAGTGATACATGGATTCAACGTTTTATGAGCAATAAAAATTATACTATTCAAGACAATGAGGGTCAAGGTGATTGTTTTTTTGCATGCATTCGTGATTCATTTGCAAGCATTGGTCAAGAAACAACAGTTAGTAAATTGCGCAGTAAATTAGCAGAAGAAATGAAACAAGATGTATATAATGAATATAAGGAACGATTTGATATGTTTTCAAAAGAGCTAAATCATACAAAGGGAGAGTCTATTAAATATAAAAAAGAATATGATGAATTAAAGGCAAAACTAACAACAACAGTTGATAGAAACCAACAAATAATTATACGTGATGCTGCTTTAAAAATAAAGGAAAAATACGAAAAATTAAAGAAAGAAAATGAATATGCTAAAGATAATATAGCTGATATTCATTTTATGAAAAATATAAAAGGTTTAGAAGATTTTAAAAAATTTATTCGTACACCTGATTTTTGGGCAGACCCTTGGGCAATAAGTATTTTAGAAAGATTACTAAATATAAAATTTATTATAATGTCAAGTCAACAATATAAACGCAATGATTATGATGATGTGTTACAATGTGGTGGTCCAGTAGACCCTATTATAACAAGTCGTGGTGAATATAATCCAGAATTTTATATGATTGTTGATTACACAGGTGACCATTATAAGCTAATAGCATATCATAATAAGTTAATATATAAATTTAAGGAAATTCCATATGATATAAAAAAGATGATTACTGATAAATGTATGGAGCAAAATTCTGGTATATTTAAATATATTCCTGAATTTGAAAACTTTAAGAACTCAATTTCGAAGTCAGAAGCTCCGCGTTTTGACGAACTAGGTGAAGCAAAACTGTTAAATTTATATGATGATAACATTGTTTTTTCATTTTATTCAAAATCATCAGCTGACCCTAAACCAGGAAAAGGTTCTGGTGAAAAAATACCATTAGAAGCAATAAATGAATTTGCGGATTTAGCAAAAATAGATGATTGGCGTAAAAAATTATCTAATTATTGGATTCAACCGTTTACATTGGATAATAAACGTTGGGCTTCAGTTGAACACTATTATCAAGCATCTAAATTTAAAAAAAATAATCCTGAATTTTATTTATCATTTTCATTGGATTCTGGAACTGAATTATCCCAAAATCCAGAAATGGCCAAAGGTGCTGGAGGAAAAAGTGGTAAATTTAAAGGAGAACTTATTAGGCCTAAAAGTGTAGAAATAGATCCAGACTTCTTTTTAAAACGTGCAGATAATGAAATGCAAGCAGCTCAGCAAGCAAAATTTACCCAAAATAAAGATTTAAATATTATGTTAGTTGCAACAAAAAATAGTAAATTGGTTCATCATAGAAGGGGTCAATCTCCTGAAGTATTTGATGGATTAATGATTATAAGAGATAAGATTAGAAGAGGCGAATTGTAAATGTAAATAAAATGCAGATAATTTTACATAAAAATATATTTAGAAATAATATAATGGAACTTATTGACGAAACTAACATATTATTATCTAATATTGTAGCAGAAGAACAAGAACAAAAAGAACAAAAAGAACAAGAACAAAAAGAACAAAAAGAACAAGAACAAAAAGAACAAAAAGAACAAGAACAAAAAGAACAAAAAGAACAAGAACAAAAAGAACAAAAGATTATAGAGGAGGAAAAAGAAAAAGAAGGAACCCCAGTGTTAATGGAACTTCTTGAATTCGAAATGAATGATAATAAGATTGAATTTCCTGCAACCATTATGGCATTGAAATGCATGCTAAAATCAAACGTATTGTTTTCAGATAATAATGAAAGACATATTTTTTTTACATACTTAGAGGAATCTTTTTCAAAAATTGTACAAGATAGTCATATTGACATAAAAGATATTCCAGAATTATTACAAATTACTAACACAGTTTACAGAAAGTTCAATAAAAATGTAGCTAATGATAAAATAAATAATTATGAATTAACTAATGTATTTTTATTGACATCAATGAGATTATATTTAGGTATGATAAATAACCAAGATAATAATATTTTACATTTATTTGATAAAATTTTATGTTCTGCTATTGAACTTCTTAGAACACAAGAAGTTGTCCATAAAAAAGATTTATTTTCTATGTTTTTGTGTTGCAAATAGATAAATAAGCAAATAGATAAATAAGCAAATATATAATAAAAACTTATTATATATTTATAATGAAGATAACAAGTAAAAGTAAACAACTAATAGATTTATTTATAAAAAATGACATAATTAAAAATGAAGGTCTAACAAATGATACTAAAGATATTTTAAAAGAATTTTATACATTATTAACAAATGCGTTTGATTTTGTAAAAAATATAAATAAAGATGTTAGTTTAACCATAAAGAAAATCAATAATTTTAGAAATATTCCAAAGCCCTATTCTTTTGCACCTAGTGCATTTCCTGAATTTGTTAGAACACATATAGAAACAATGTCAGCAAGTGTTTTTAATTATTCTGTAACAACTTATGGTAGAAATATATCAATCATATTTGTAACCGAACTAACAAATCCAGAAACACATGTAAAAACATATAATAAATATTGTACATTTTTGTTAGTTTGGTTGTATATTATAAATGAATTTTCTTTGGAAAAATGTGCTTCCGAACTAAAAGTTTATATATATCATACTAGTTTGTTAAAACAATTACCAAATACAAATAATATAGTATTGGATGAAATAAATGTAAATACAGCATTTACACGTACTTGCCCAGTTAATTCTGAAATAGTTGTATTTAGAAAGGAGGAATGGTTTAAGGCATTTATACATGAAACAATGCATAATTTTGGTCTAGATTTTTCAGATTTAAATACTAATGCTTGCAATGAAAAAATATTGTCATTATTTAATGTAAAATCAGATGTAAATTTGTATGAAGCATACACAGAATTTTGGGCAAGAACAATAAATGTTATGTTTTGCAGTTTTGTTAGTTCAAAGTCATACCAACTCTTTGAAAATACATTTGAAAAATTAATGAATGTTGAAATAGGATATTCTTGCTTTCAAATGATAAAAATTCTAAAACATATGAAATTAGATTATGTTAGTTTGTTATCTAAATCAGAGTGTAAAAATGTATATAAAGAACATACAAGTGTTTTATCTTATTATATAATTACCTTTGTACTTATTTATAATTATCAAGCCTTCTTATTATGGTGTGAAACTAACAACAGTGAAATACTAAGTTTTAAAAAGACTAGTAAAAATATGTTAGATTTTTGTAGATTTATAGAAGAAAAATATAGAAAACAAGATTTAATACAATTTATAAAAATGGTTGAAAACAATATACTAACTAACAAGAGTACTAATGCCAATAGTAATAAGTTTATAAATAATAATTTACGTATGACTTTATGTGAATTGGGTTAGATATAGATATATTATACAATAAAAAATTGATTGAAATAAATAGTATATTATTTTATGCACTATAACAAAAATGGGAATTAGATATTTGAATAGATTTTTAAGAGAAAATTGTAAAAAGTCAATAAGTTTTGTTAATTTATCGGAATTATCTGGTAAATGCGTTGCAATAGATATTAGTATATATTTATACAAGTATGAAGCAGATGGATGTTTACTTGAAAATATTTATTTAATGTTATCTATATTTCGTAAATATAATGTTATTCCAATATTTATATTTGATGGGAAACCACCAAAAGAAAAAAAAGCATTATTACAAAAAAGACGTGAAAATAGAGAAGAATGTCAAAAAGAATTTAATAAATTACAAAGCCTGATTTCAACTGTTGAAACTGAAGAAGATAAACAAGATTTATTAAATCAGATGGATATATTAAAAACTCAAATAGTTCAAATGAATAAAGATAAAATAGATAAAGTCAAAGATTTAATAAGGTCATATGGTGCAACATATTATGATGCACCAGGAGAAGCAGATGAATTATGTGCATCTTTGGTTATAAATAATAAAGTATGGGCTTGTTTAAGTGAAGATATGGATTTATTTGTCTATGGATGTCCTCGTGTATTGCGTTATTTTAGTTTAATGAATCATACAATTGTTTTGTATAATATGAAAGGCATTCTTAGTGAGTTAAATATGGAACAAAAGGAATTCAAGGATATTTGTATTTTATCAGGAACAGATTATAATATTAATGTTAATGAAGATTGTGTTAGTTTAATGAATACATTAAAATTATTTAAACAATACAAAAATGATAATAAAAAGGAAGTTTTTGATTTTTATGTTTGGTTGCAAAACAATAGCACATATATAAAAAATTTAGATGTATTAATGAAAATACATGCAATGTTTAATTTGGACTGCAATCATGATAATTTAAAAATATTTAAAGATATATTAATATTCAATGGTCATATTAGATATGAAAATATAAAGCATATTATGAAAGAAGAAGGGTTCTTGTATATTTAGTATAATTACATGGTTCTTTATTTTATCATTTATTTTGTTTTTTATTTAGAGCTAAACTAACAAATATATATATTATGAAAATTACAAATGACGATTTGAAGAAAAATAAATACACAATGGAAGAACTAAAAAATAATATATATTGTGTTAGTTTGTTAGAAATTCTGAAAACCCAAAAGTTAACAGTAGATTTTTGTGTAAACTATTTATTGAACGATGATTTTCACCTTTTAGAAGAAGAAACAAATATATCAATATATCTAATTACACAATATCAACATCATATTTCTTTTTTAGATTTATTGACATATACTTTCAATAAAAATAACTTGTTTGATTTTATGGAGTTTATTTTAGAAAAATAAGTTTTTGAATTTACAATAAAATATAAAATGTTCACTTTATATTTTATACTTTATACTTTTTCTCATTTGAAAAATAATGTTGCATACAAAATATTTGGCGTTAGGGTAACCTCTTCCTTACCCGTTATTGTGCTAATACCATTAAAAATATTCTTATTGTTTTTTATTTGCTGTTAGGTATTAATGTGTAATTATTCAATATAATTACTATATCAAATAATATTAGTTGATTTTGGTCGGTGCCAGTCTATAAAAGACAATTTGGATTGTTTTGCTTTGCTTTGCTTTGCTTTTAAGCAGAAACAGGCTTGACAACAGTCTTATCAGACTTGGTAAAGTGTGGACTCATGTAACGTTGGAGGTTAAAGTAGGTAAGCTCATCAGTATCATTGACCTTCAACAAAGACTTCAACTTGGCATCAGGGTTAATCTTTCTGCCATTCGCCTTGTCTTGCAACTTATGAAGGCGGATATATTCGTTGATTTCACGGGTAACATCAGTACGAGCCATTTCAGTTCCACTGGCCTTACCCAAAAAGGTAGCAAGCTCATTAGAAATGAGAGCAGGCTTAACAAATCCAGAAGGAGCACGGTTACCAGTCTTTCTCTTCTTCTTGGAAGAAGTCTTTTGGGCAACCTTAAGCTCCTTAGTCCATTGCTTCTCAAGATTTCGGTATTCAGTCTTCAAATTAGCAATAACAGTACTAAGTTGGTTAAGCTTAACCAAAAAGTCACCCGACTTAACAGCCAAGTCAGAAGACTCAAAATCGGAAGAACTAGTAACAACAGGGACAGCAGCATCGGCAACAACAGGGACAGCAGCATCGGCAACAACAGGAGCAACAGTGGTAACAGGGGCAACATCAAGCTTAGGAACCTTGGCGGGTCTCTTGGTCTTAGTAGCAACATCAACAGCGGCAGTAACAGGAGCAGCTACAGAAGTAGCAACAACGGGAACAGATTCAACAGCATCGGAGGTCTTAGAGGTCTTAGTTTGTCTAGGCATTCTATTATACTATATTAATGTGTTATCTTTTTAAATAGTTTTAAGGCTTATATATATTATTTGTTATTGTATATGGTGCTAAGTATTTTATTTGATTTTTTTATTAATAAAAAAAATAAATATTTTTTATAAAATTGTATGCTACTAAATATAGCTAACAGCCTGGAATAACCAAGGCAATGATGTAGCTGCATCGTTATTAACCAATGTTAAAGCACCCAAAACATAATACGCACCTAAACATTTACTATCTTTATCTATTCCTGTAGTAACCATTTTTTCTAAACAAGACAAAATTGCCTTTCTTACTTCATCTATCGTTGCCATAATATTTAACAAATGTATGCTACTAATTGTAGAAAATGGATTGCCATATGGAGGACAAATTTCTTGTTTTGTTTGTATTGTTAGTGGAGCACGATAATTCCAAATATCAATTAATTCTCTTAAAAATTTAATAATTTGCATTCTATTTAATTCAAGAAACCATTGTGGGTCAGAATAATTTCCTAATGCATCTATATTTTGAAATAATGTTAAAACACGCAATTCAACCGTTTTTTTATCAGTTATATCATGAGACACATTTCTTATTTCTGTTAGTATGTCTACTTTCAACAATCTACTAAGTGTTATTAATTTTCTAAAATTTTCTATTACCTTACTAGTTATTTCTTTCGTTGTAAAAGGATTTTTTACAATTCCATTTGATTTAAAAATTAAATTATGCAATGATAACAAATCAAATCCATATATTAAACCATCATCGTCTTTATAGCTGAAAAATTGTTTAAATGGTATATCTGATATATCTTCCATCGATAAAAAGTCACATGCATTTGTACATAATGCGCGTTTAAATGTAGCTGGACCATGTGCTGAAATATATTTTCTTTGAATATGACCTCGAAAATATTTTTGTATTAAAATAATTTTAAAAGATAAATATAAATAATTATAAATTCTTGAAAACAAAATAGGTTTAGTACCTGTTACTTTAATTTTATGATGTTTTGCAATTGTTTTTAGTTGATTTATATTATAATTGTATTTTAATAATAAATCAAACGTATTGAATGTTGGAATAATCATGATTTCGTCATTTATTTTAATTAATTTATTGTTTGCATTTGGAGCTATGCTTTCAAATATTTTATCCATATATTCTATATTATTAAATGGAGTTAATTGAGACATATATTATATTTGTAGAAATGTTTTTATAACATTTTTACTTATAATATATTTTGCAAGACCATTATCAATTACTTATAATAAGGGATTGCGTGCATTTATTTAAGCTTTTAACATCCTTTAATAATTTAAAAAAAAATTGATTTAAAGATAAACCATAATATAATAGTATACCCAATACAATGACTGACGCTATTATCGACGCTACTAATATTGATACTTCTGTATTCTCTTATTCTGCCCCTAAATTGCATTCTAGTGGCGGAAAGGTTGTGAATTTATTAAATAAGCATGCAAAGGAATCTCTTACACTTGCAACTCCTCTTATTTTGACTTGGGGTGCTCAAGAAGGACAAGAGCAGGGAACTAAGAAGCCTACTGGAAAGTTTACGTTGGCTCTGCAGTTTCCTAGTAAGGATTACTCTAACTCTGATTTGGAATCTTTCTTGGATTCAATGAAGAATTTAGAACTTAAGGTTAAGGAAGCAGCTATGACTTATTCTAAGGAGTGGTTTGGAAAGGAAATTAAGAGCATGGAAGTTATTGAAGAAAAGTTCAATACTATGCTCAAATACCCTAAGAAGGAGAAGGGCGGTGTAGAGCTTGACTATTCAAAGCCTCCTACGTTAACGGTTAAGATTCCTCAATGGTCTGGTGTTTGGAAGCCTGAGATTTATGATGAAGATGGAGATGCTTTGTATATTAATGGCAAGGTTAATACTCATTTGACTCCACTTGAGTTCTTGAAGCCAAAGACTCATGTAATTTGTTTGCTACAATGCGGTGGTCTATGGTTTGTGAATGGTAAGATTTCAATTACCTGGAATTTAAAGCAAGCCATTGTCCAAAAGCCTAAGCCTACTATGGAAGGTACTTGCTTTTTGAGACCAAAGGCATCTGATAAGGAAAAGATGAAGTCTTTGCCTCCTCCTGAAGATGATGTTGACCCTGATGGAGCACATACTGCTACCATTGTTGCGGATTCAGATGATGAAGGTGATAGAGAAATGCCTGTTATTCCACAAGTTGTTCAGCAAGTTGTTCAGCAAGTCGTACAGCAATTAGAAGAGCCTGTAGAAGTTGAGGAAGTGAAGCCTAAGAAGAAGATTACTCGTAAGAAGGCTGATGCATAAATACATAAATATATAAAAGCAAATAAAAATATTATCATATACAATTAAATTAATAACATTTTTTTCTTCAAATGTTATCAATTATTCAAATACTTATTATAAAAAATTGAAATATTTATTTATAATAATCATTCTAACAAACCATTACTTGCAAATACATTCAACAATGAACCAATCAATGATCAAGCGTCTTGAAGACCCAGTTGAATCTACAGGAAAATATAGACGACACAATTATGTAAACACCAATAAAAATAAAGACAAACTGCGTCGAACTGAGCAGTATAATGTGTTAAAATCCCAAATCCAAAGACTTAAACAACTCAAGGTAAGATATCCAGACCGTTGTCATGCGGAATTATATGGTCCTGCTGAATTATGTTTAGATGAAGTAAAACAAGAACAAGAACAACAACAAGAAGAATCAGAAATAATACTTCACCACCCAGTAAACAATGTGCGTTTAGGTAAAAAATGCGGCATTTTACACGGAAAGCTGAACAAATTCAAAAAAACAAATAACATAGATAAGCAAATCAATATTCATGAAGAAGAACTGATAAATGCTTCTGGCGTATTTTGGGAGAAAGAATATTACTTGCATCTTGTTGAATACACTGGTTATGGTTGGTAACATATTTAACGCGGTTCTCTAAAAAATAGCATTACCATATTATTTTACACTAGCATAAATAAATGCAAAATAATAAAAACAAATACAAACTAACATAAAAATAAATAATTTTTTTTTACAATAATACAATGCGCATAATAACATCGGATTTGATAGATACATTATACATATCATTATCACAAATTCGTGATATTCCTTTTCCTTTAAATCTATATAATTGGTCTTCTTTTAAGTATAACTTTGAAATTGGCACAGAAAAACACTTTTCACCTATTGTACAACTAACAAAATTATTATCCTTTATAAATTGTGCTAATTCATTATGTATGCTAATATCTATTCTACAATATATATTATTATTTTCATCGATTGTTATGTTTGATGGCAATTTTGGCTGACACATTGCTATTATTTCAGAACTATCTTCACATTCAAAATATAATTCATTATGCCATAATGGTACCAAATAGAGTTTTTCATTTACATACAATTTGTAAATTTTGTTATTCCACAAATCATCAATAGTTGGATTCAATATAAAAACCTTGTCATTTTTATATTTTTCTTTTATGATTGAACTAACAAGTTCTAATGTTTTATCAGATATATATAGTATATCTTTGTATTTTTGAATAATTGTATAGATTTCTACTGCAGTTTGTTTATCTAAATCTTCAAATAAATTAACAGAAATAGTGTCATAATTTAATACTATTTCTTTTACACTATGTATTAATCCTTCTTTATAATCTCCCTTTATTATTGATGAAATAAAACCTGATAAAATATTTGAATAAACTTTAGACTCTTTGGAATAGGATGAACTAACAAAAGGATTAAAAGCATTTAAATTACTATCATCAATATTTATACACGCAACATTAGATAAATATTCATATGCATCATTTATTTTTTGAAATTTGTTTGTTGCATCTTCACCATTGTTTTTATCAGGATGCCACAGTAAAGCCATTCTATGATATTTCTTTTTTATGTAATCTTTGGATAAATCGGTTATTTTAATATCATCTAATGATATTTCTAAAATATCTAACGCTAGTTGTATATTCATAGGTTCTTCATTAGTATTCATGTATAATGCTTGTTAAATAGAATAAAAAACTCTCTAAGTGATAAATAGGTCTATAATTATTATTGTAATATTTTAAAAAATTACTCGTTTTTATTAATACAAATGATACTTTTATGGGTTTTATATGTTTATTTTCTATTAATGTTGTTAAAATATACCAAATACATTCACCTATATCTAAATCATATATAAATATATCATATAATACATCTCTAAATTTTAAAAATTTTAGCTCATTTATATTTACCATTTCTCCAATTATTTTGTTACATATTATTTTATAAGGCATTAATATATCATATATACCAGCATGTAAATATTTTATATTTCCAATAGTTTCTATAGACAAGTTATTTGGTATTTTTAGTTTACTACATTTTGCATAAGACATTTTGGTTGGTCTTGGAATACTAATTATTTCACAACAATTTAATATATTTTCGGGTATAAAACTAACTTCTTTGGTTAAAATTATGTAAACTATTTTTGTAAATGTTGAATTATTTTCTTGCATATAACTATAAAAATTGTCCAATAATTCACTATGTATATTATGAAAGTTTTTACAAACTATTATTCCAACTTTTTCTGTTTTTCCCGATATAACGTCTACTATTTGTTGATAAATTTCATGCCATAATAATTTTGAATTACATCCTAATAATGACATATCTATTTCATAATGAATATCACTTATTTTAAAATAGTACTGGTCTTTTTCATATGTTACATTTAGTTTTTTCTCATACTTTAATTCTGTTGGTGAATATTTTTTAATAGAATTTAACATTTGACTATATTTACCTACACCTGTTGGACCATAAAATATTAAATTACATAATTTGTCAAATGATTCAGGAAATCTAGATATAATTTTATTTAATTTAGGATGTAAATTATTGTTTTCAACTGCATTTGTATATTCTTCAAAATGTGTTTCAAGAAACTTCATTGTTTAAATTAATAATATAATCTTTATTATTAAATTAAACTAATACTATATTAAACACATTTTCATATTTAATATAGAATTAAATGAATATTGTAAAAAATATAAATCAATATAATGATGAATTTGTCTATTTTTTAGAACCCATAAGAAATAATATCATAAACAATGGTAACTTTGTTAAAATTATATACTCCACCCCTATTATTACATTTAACGGAATTTATATAAATATTTATCTAAATCATTATAATATTGAAAAATATTTTAATAAATATAAATGCATTTTTGATGTAAATTATCATAAAGATGTTGTAGAACAAATTAGAAATATAGAATATACCATTTTAAACAAATACATAACTAACAAAATTCCACAATATAAAATATATGAACAATTAAAAAATGGCAATGTTAAAATCATTTCAACTTCATTTGATAAGGTAACAACTAGTTTTTTATTAAAAATTGCAGGAATTTGGGAAAACGATAACGAATATGGACTAACATATAAATTTAGTAACTTAGAAGGCTAAAATAATAGAAATTGCAAAAAGTCTTAACCATTAGTTCCATAAAATTTTAATAATATGCTTATTATTATAACAACTATAATATTAAGTGTCCATAAAAAACATAATAATGAATATGTTGGCTGACCTAATATTTGTAACGGGGTTTGACCTATATTTCTAATTGCTGATACTAAAAACCATAATTGAACAATAATTAAAAACAATGATATATAAGAATATGTATAATATTCTGGAGACACATGTCCGTCTGATATGCGTTGCCAACTATTATTTGTAAATACAATTGTTACTATAATAGTTATTAACATAAGAATAAATGGAAATAAGTCAATAATATATGATAGTTTAATTGACTCTAAACTAACAAAAGTAATAACTAAAAAAAAGACAATACCAGCCAACAATCCTGAATAACCAGAAATCAATGATATTACACCATTTTCTCCTGTTGCATTAATTGTAAGAAGAATTACTATTGTAGATGCTATTATTATTGTAACTGGAATGAATTTTAAAAAACTAATGTAATTAATTGAATTGTTTTGCATAATTTGATTTTGAATAGCCATTATAATATATACATATTATAAATCTTTATTGACATAACATAAATCTTTATCTAATTATTTGTTGTCTTCTAATTTTTTTAATCTTTTTTCTAGTATTTGAACCTTATGAACTAACAAAGGAATAAATTCTAAATAATTGATTGCTTTTATTTCTCCATTTTTTTCATGGTTATTTGTAACACTTACATCTATAGGTTTAATTGCAACTAATTCTGGGAAAATATTTTCAACATCTTGTGCAATAAATCCATAATGTATAATAGATTTTGGGTCGTGTTTTAGACTATATTTACTAGGTTTTAATTCATCCAATTTGTTAGTTAGTATAGGATTTAAGACTTCAATATTTTGCTTTAATTTTATGTCAGATGGATTTATTATACTACCATCAACATATAAATTTCCAGGTATGTATACACTATCATAATTAAGTGATTTTGGAGTAAGTACACTAAGGTTTGCATATGATACTATTTTCCATAAATTTGCAGGAACACCGGGTATAAAACTTCTTACTGTTGATGAATAATTTGCCACTTTACCTCCATAATTTGCAGACATAATAATATATATATTAAATATATATTTATATAAAAAAATATATATATAATTATTATATGAGTAGTTTTAACTTATTTAATAATCATCCTATTATTCCTAATGCAAATCAATATTTTTATGAAAAAAAATATGTATCTGTTCACTCTGAAGACAGAGATGTTCTTAAGTATCCCAATTCATCTGAATTTGAAATTGAATTGCCACAAGATTATTTAAATATTGCCTCTGTACGATTGTATTCTTGGGCATTTCCAGCTAATTATAATGTATTTTCTGTTTTTAATTTTAATGTGTCTTTAACATTTAAATATACCAATTTATATAATCCAGGAGAAAAGGGTTATTCAGACCTTTTAACTGAGGCTATATTTGCGGCTTTATATGCAAATTTAGATAAAGAATATATTATTATTATTGAACCTGGGTTTTATAATCCTACTCAAATGGCAACTGAACTAACTAACAAATTAAATGAAGTTGTTACTGCTACAATTGATAAATATTTTGAAACTCACAGTGAATATGACCCAATTAAAGACCTATTTACAGGTTATGATAGATTTAAATCTGTATACAATAGTGTAACACAAAAATTATGGTTTGGTAATAACGCTGACCAATTTACATTGACAAATGATTCAGCTATTTATTTAAAAAATGAGTATGTGGATTCATCCTGCGTCAGACGAAATAATCTTCCAGAATCTTCTAACTGGGGTCTTCCTTCTTATTTAGGATTTACTCGTTGTTCAGTTACAGCTTTAACAGCAAACGATATGTTGTTTAATCCTGACATTGGGTTAGATGATAACAATATAGTTAATTCTGCATTTCAATTCCAAAAAGTTCCTCGATTTTATTATGGTGACGCGGTTCCAGATTCTGGTGATAATGGGTTTTGGTTGTTGCCTGTTTTACCAGGGGCTGAAGTATATTTTTTACAAGCACCATTAAAAATAAATTTTATGGGTCCAGCTTACCTTTATATGCAAATAGATGGTTTAAACTGCATAGACGAAACTTCTCCATTTAATATATCCAAATTTACTGCACATACAAATGAAACAAATGGAATCGTTAATTCTTCTTTTGCAAAGATAGCAATACCCGCAACACCCTTATCTCAATGGTTTGACGATGATAGTGGACCATATAAGTATTTTAATCCTCCAGCTGAACGTATTAGAAAATTAAAAATAAAATTTCGATATCATAATGGACAAAACGTCGATTTTGGTTCATTTGATTATTCATTTATGTTGGAATTTAATCTTTTAACACCGCAACAAGAACGCACATATAGTATTAGAGGTGCATTTGATTTGGGTCAAATACAAGGATAAGTTTATACTATTTGATACTCCATCATATCTTCAATATTTATGTTTTTCATAATAGTCGGTAAAAACTTTGATAGCAAATATATTTCAATAATTACAGCAATTATCATAACTAATAAATAATATAAATATTTTATAAATATAGACTGTTTCTTAACACACGTACAATTTTCATATTCATCATAAACTTCATTTATTGATTCTTCTTCTTGATAATAATCATTGTTTCCATTATTATTATTATCATTATAAACAATACTATTGTATTCTGTTTGCATTATTAGTGGACTCATTGCTATATTATTTATTATGAATTTATGTTTAAGTTAATTTATTATTCAATTTTTTTGTTGGTTTTGGTGACACTTCTTTTTTATCACTAGAAATATACATTTGATTTATCCAATTAACTAACAAATCCTTATCACATGTCTTATAATCATCTTTAAATCCATCTAATTTAAAGAATTTTGGTTTTTTATCTTCAAGTTTTCTTGCATTTGCCTTTTTATAATAAATGTAGTTTCCATATTTTCCAGTTCTAATACTTAGTTCTTTTGTTAGTTCTCTTACTAAACCAACAGGCTTTGTTGGGTCTAAAGTTGTTTCTTTATCTAAAAATCTTATTACATCAATATATTTTATTTCTGAAACTTGCAAATGTCCAAATTCTTCTTTAAGAGACTTTGTTTCTTTATCCCATTGAGCATATATGCCATATTTACCTTTTTTAACATATAAATCTTTTCCATTATATTTTCCAATGGCAGTTACTGCTATTTCTTTTTCTTCTATAATATCTTCTAATTTTATGTTTTCCATTTTTTTGATAAGAGTTATATCTAATCCGGGTTTTAATGGCAAAAAACTAACATTTTCTTTTGAATCAATGCATTTGACAACTGGACCAAATTGTCCTATTATTACAGAATGACGTTCATCTATTTTAATATTATATTTACAAGCTGGTAATCCATTTGTAACTTTAGATAAATCAGTATAACATTGACTGCATAAAGTAGACCATTCTTTTTTTCCCTTAGATATTACATCTAATTCTGTTTCCATAGTTTTTGTATAATCATAATTGAAAAATGAATCAAAATGTGTAATAAGATATTCAATAACAATAATGCCAATAGGTTGTATAACAAGCTTGTGTTTTTCAGTTCCAAATGTTCTTTTAGTTTCTTTTATTGTTAGAACTTCATTTTCATAAATAAAATCTGTTCCTTGAATTTCTCTACCTTCAATATTTGTTTTCTCTACGTATTTACGTTCTTGTATTTTATCAACAAGTGATGCAAACGTTGATGGGCGTCCTATACCATTTTCTTCTAATAATTGTACCAATCTTGCTTCTGTAAAATGAGATTTTAGCTCAATTAAATTAAAATTACTTTCTATTTTTTTATAAGGTAAACTTATATTTTGCTTCAAATTTATAAAATATTGATATTCTTTTAATTCATTTTTAACATTTTTATCTGCAATTTGCCATCCAAGAAATATTACTTGTTCTGCTTTTCTTGAAAAATAGCCGTCATTTGGTGCGCTAATTTTAGCAGTAACAGAGTTGTATTGTGCCGAAGGCATGCATGATTGCAAACTTGTATACCAAATTAATTCATATAATTTTACTGACTTAGAATCAACATCAACTAACAAATCTTTACTAATTGAAATTTTAACTGGTCTAATAGATTCATGCGCTTCTTGAGGCATTACTGGGTTGTTGTTTTCTTTTTTTGTAATCTTTCCCTTTTTTACAGGGTTCTCTTTTTGCTCTTTGCTTTCACAATCAAACTCCAACGAATAATGTGTTATGGATGCACTAACATATTCCTTACCAAATTTATTTTCAATATAGTCTTTAGCTGATTCAATAAATTCTTTGCTATATTTTTTAGAATCAGTACGCATATAGGTTATATATCCATTTTCATATAATTGTTGTGCATATTTCATTGTTTCTTTTGGAGACCAATGAAACTGATTTGAAACCAATTGTTGCAAAGACGATGTTGTCAATGGTTCTGGAGATTTCTTAAAAACCTTTTTGGGCTGCGTTACACTATAAATATACTGGTTACTTGGTAATAGTTTATAAAAATCATTTATTTCTTCATTTGTTTCATATTGTTTATTTAATTCAAACTCTAAATTTAGATTTGTAAAATAACCAATTGTATTGTAGACTTGTTTGCCTGGAGACTTTTGTATTTCTATATAATTATCATATACTATTCTTAATGCAGGACTTTGACAACGACCAGCTGATAAAGAATTGTCATATTTTTTTGAAATTGCATTCCATAATATTGGAGTTACAGTGTATCCAACTAACATATCTAATATTTGTCTTGATTGTTGAGCATTAACTAAGTTCATATCTATTCTACCAGGATTCCTTACCGCATTTATTATAGCTGTTTCAGTAATTTCATGAAAAATAATACGCTTAGTTTTTTCAATTGATAGTCCAAATAAGTCACAAATATGCCAGCAAATACCTTCACCTTCCCTATCTCCATCGCACGCTAAAATTACTTCAAATGCAGAATTTATTTCTAACCTCAATTTTTCTATTTGTTTTAACTTAATATTATCATCTATTAGTGAAAATTTTGGCAAAAAATTGTTGTTAATATTAATATCATCTAATCCATTTATTTTACGAAAATGACCATAAGTTGCTATTACTTTATATCCTCCTCCTAAAAAAGACTCAATCTTTTTACACTTAGCTGGAGATTCAACTATTATTAATGATGTTCTTGACATTAATATAATATGTAAATTGTCTTTGAATAGTTTACGTATTATGTTTTTACATTACATTACAACCACCTTGTTTACCTTCTTCAGTATCCTCATTTTCTATATTATTCTTTATATCTACATTTGAACTACATTCTTTTGAACCATTATTTGCTTTTTCGTTTTCATCTTTTGTTTCTTCATCATAATAACTTTTTATTAACTCAATAAAAATATCCAAAGTTAAAAATTCTGGCCTAGAACCATTATCTGCATATCTAACAGTTAGTTCTTTATTTATTGCATTATCGGATGTTATTGTTATAATATCATTTCCATTTTTCTTATGCTTTATTAATTTCTTTGATAATGATGCATTATAATCATTATCAATAAATACATTAGATGTTATAACTTGATTAATTGCACTTTTTATTTCATTTGCATATTCTTCGCATCTTGGGTCAATTGGAATTATAGTAAAATTAAGTGACATATATAGAATTTAACCCATTTATCTTTAAATAATAAATGGGTTAAATATATTTTATTAGAGTTATTTTTTTATTTTATACAAGATAATCATCAATTATGTCAGATTTTACTAAAATAGTTACTTGTTCTAACAATTGTGAAAACTTTATTAATTTATCTTTATTTTCTAAAAGTATTGTTTTTGCCTCGTCATACGCCTCTTTTACTAATTGAAGAACTTCCTTATCTGAAATGGTTTTAGTATATTGTGAATATTTATCTGATGTTCCTAAACTTCTACCTAAAAATGGATTTGATTCATCACTAATATCTTCATTGTAAAATACTTCTAATTTAGTACCCATTCCAAAATTTCCGATCATTCTTTGCGCTAACTTATTTGCTTGTCTTAAATCTTCAATTGCACCTAAAGATACATAATCATTTCCATAAATTACACTTTCAGCCGCTTTTCCTCCCATTGTAATAATTAAACGCTTTTTTAATATATCTTTTGTATATAACCCCCCTTCCTTAATTTCTTGTTTTTCATTAAAAATTGTATATCCTCCTGCACCATTATAAGTCGGTTTAATAGATGCTTTCTGAAATTCAAAATATTCGTTAAATTTTAATGCCAATAACGCATGACCGCTTTCATGTATTGCAACTCTAGTTCGCGTTAAAGGATTTGATGATGCATTATTCTTTATTAATCCAACTATTGATTTTTCAAAAGCATCAAATATATATTTTTCTTGAATCACATTATAATTGTTTCTAGCAGAAATAATAGCTGCTTCATTTATTAAATTTTTTAATTCCGCTCCAGAAAAACCATCTGTTAGTTCCGCTATTGCAGAAATATCAAACTGTTTTTCTATTTTCTTGTTGTTTAAATAATATGACAAAATTTGCTCTCTAGAAGATTTGTCTGGAACTGGAATCCTTATTATTCTATCAAATCTTCCAGGTCGAAGTATTGCCTTATCTAACACATCTTTTCTATTTGTCGCAGCCAATACTACAATATCTGTATTATTATTGAATCCATCCATTTCATATAACAACTGATTCAATGTTTGCTCACGTTCATCATTTGCCATATTAATTCCTGCACCTCGTTGTCTAGCAACTGCATCTATTTCGTCAATAAATATGATACACGGACTATTTTCACGTGCTGTTTCAAATAATTCTCTTACTCTTGCGGCACCCATTCCAACAAATAGTTCAACAAATTCCGAACCCGCCATAGAAATAAAGGTAGAATTTGTTTCGGTTGCAATTGCCTTTGCTAATAATGTTTTACCTGTACCTGGGGGGCCTTCCAATAATATACCTTTTGGCATTTCAGCTCCAATTTCCTTGTATAATTCCTTTTTTTCAAGATATGATACAACTTCTTTACATTCTTCTATCACTTCAGGACTACCTATCCAACTACTCAAAGATACATTAGGCTTAATAAATAAGTAATCCATTTCATTTTCATCTTGAAAAAAAGGTATTCTATTGTTATTGCTACCAATCATATTATTTTTATTACCTTTTTTATTAGTAAAATTATTTGGTTTAGGCATAGAATTAACTCCTCTATAAAATACAGAAATTACCAATATTAATAAATATACTGGAACAGCATATGATGCTAATACAAATAATTCATTTAATATATGTTGAATATTTGTGATAGTGGATGATGTAAAATCGGTAAAATATATAGACACATGTGATTCAGATGCTTTTTCAACTAAATTGGGAACAACCACTGGATTTATATTCGAAATATGATAATGGGTGTATATTGATTCATCTTTAAAAGGTAAATTTTCATCTGCATTATCAATAGTAACTAACTGTTTATAATCATTATTAATATAAACTCTTGAAACTTTATTATTTATTATATTATCTATTACTTGATTATAATTATCTTTAAAAAAATAAGGTTTAAATTTTTGTATTAAATTTATATCTTCCAAATAATCATTATTTGCAGTTTGTATTTTTGAAGATAACTTTATAGGCATTTTCAATTTAAATAAGAATGAATTACTGTTTGTAAAAAATGTAAATAATAAAATTAGAATTTTAAACATTTTATATTCTTATATAATTAAAAATCTTTAAATAGATATTTTGAATACCATTTAAATATAAAATAAAATATATAAACTATAAATATGTTATATATTTTATTATTACTAACTTTGATTACAAACATTAAATGTTTTAAAATAAACATAAAGCAACTAATTAAAATTAAAAATATAGATTGGTGGCGTTCTAAAGATTTACTAAATTTAAATAAAAACAATTATAATACAGAAAAAATTATGAATCCAAAACAAAAAAGTCTAATTTTATATAATAACAATTGTGATAAATTTTTTAATCTTGCATATAATCCTACATTGGATGGTCATAATCAAAATGGACAATTAACTTGGTATCCTATTGGTTTCTCACATGATTTTTCCAAAACACCTAAAAAAGTAACAATACGAGATGTAAATTATGTAGTTTGGAAAGATTCGATAAGTTATTATGGACTGAGGGATTGCTGCAGTCACCAAGGTTCATCATTTATTGGTGGAGACACTTATAAAAATAGTATAATATGCCCTTATCATGGATATACATTTAATGGAGAAGATGGTAAGTTAAGTGAAATACCTAAATTACAACACATTAATTCTTGTAAACAGAATGTTAATTGTTTTAAGGTTGTAGAACAAGGTGATGTCATATATTTAAATACTATTCCTCTTAAAAATGAAACAACAAAATATCTTTTAGACGAATCTTCTATTTTTATTGAACCAGAATATTTTGACCAAGAACAAAGAGCAGTTTACTTGTCCGAAGATTTTGACCATTATGCAAAGTTTGTTTCTGTTAATAGTTTAGATATATGTCATATTGGGTTTGTTCATACTTTTGGAAATAGAAAAAGTCCAAATCCCGTTGATTATTCTAATATTATAAAAATGAATGATACTGATTATCATTATAAAATTATTTATGATTATGTTGCAGGAGAAAATTCATTGGTAAATAAAATATATAAGTTCGAAAACATAACAGTTGAAAATGAATATGTTTTACCACATACTACTGTAGCTCGAGTAAAGTTTGGCCCATTGTCATCTACTATTATAACTCATGCCCTGCCAATATCTAAATTTAAGACAAAATTATTTGTAAAAGCATACAGAAATTATTGGAGTTTTAATTTAAATAAACATAGAAATAATATGTTAGTTTATCCTTTTCAAACTCTTGTTAATATTTTAGGTGACAAAATAACGCATAATACAATGTATACCACATTAAAACAAGATAAATCGATTGTTGATAATATTGATAAAACTGAATATGAATCTATGCATGGTAAGTTTAGTGTTATATATGATATGTTTTCAAATCATTATAAAAGTATGTATAAAAAAATGTATGAACCGGGTGAATTTATGATTTAGATTTATTAAACCTACTTATTTATGCTTTACTGTTTTTTATAGACTTAAAATCTTTCCATGATATTTCTACTTGAGCCCCCTTATATTCCGATTCCATTTTTCCATTTTCTTTATTTAATTTTGCCGCTTTTCTTAATGCACTATCAACATATATTTCTTTTAATAAAGTACCTACTTTAAATGAACCACTATGCTGGTCCAATTTACCTTCCTCTATTTCCTCTAATACATCCAAAAACTTATATAAAATTTTTAAATCCATTTCATCTTTTCTTATTTTGTTATAAATGTCAGTATAATATGTAAATAAAAAATTACATTCTAACATTGCTTCCATATGTAAATCATCTAAATTGTCATTATGCTTTGCCTTTAATGTAATCAATGTATTTACTTCGTTTCTTAATATTTCACTATGCTTTAGCTGTCTAATTAATTCAGTTTGGTCTACTACATTATTTTCAGCAATCATGTTTTGCAAATGCAATCTTTGATTATCGTTCATTTTTATAGTATTTAAGTATACTATTTTTTTAAATTTTAAACTAACAAACAAAGTAGTAAATTAGCAACAAGATAAAATATTATATTGCCTTATTATATAATATAATGCCTGCTAATTTATCTGACCTAGGTGCACAACCACAACAAATTTCAGCAACTAATGGAAGCATTTCTAAAACGGTTCAATTAAACATGGCTAAACAAGCTGACCAACAGTCAACACTTGTAAATGCTGTTGGTGGTAAAAGGATTAAACGTAAAAGTATGTCTAGAAAAGGTGGAGCTACTGCTCAAGCACCTCCTTTAAGAGTAGGATATAATGACCCTTCTGGTTCAACTCAAAATAATGCAAATGCTATTAATAAATTGGCTGTTGATTCACAACAATCTGCTGTATTTGATACTGCAACTTCTCAAGCTCAAACACAACAATTAGCTGCACAACAACAACAAGCTTTGTCAGGAGGAAGAAGAAAAAGTAGAAAGTCAAGAAGAACTCGAAAATCCAGAAAATCTAGAAAATCTAGAAGACATAAAAAATAAATGACGTTTGCAAGTCAAAATAAAATAATTATATATATTAGACATGCCATCTATGAATAATTACTTAAATTTTATATATGTTAATTTAGGTTTTGTTGCACAAGTAGCCGTTATGACATATTTTAAATCAGCATTAGATATCAAAAAAAATTGGCCATTATATCGTTGTAACCCACCTTATTGGATTTTTTCTGACAATATAGCAGAAGATTTTAATTATTGTGTTCAAAACACGCAAACAAATATGATGGGTTATCTATTAGAACCTATTAATTCGTTGTTTAGCTCTTTAACAACTGTTGGAACACAATTTAGCGGAGCCATTAATAATGTTCGTGTTATGTTTAGCTCCATTCGAGATTTTGTTACAAGCATTATTCAAAATGTATTTGGAGTATTTTTGAATTTAATTATTGAATTTCAAAAAATGATTATTAGCATTAAAGATATGATGGGTAAGATGATTGGTATTGTTGCAACTTTAATGTATGTATTAGATGGTTCTATCAAAACAATGCAAAGTACATGGAATGGACCACCTGGACAAATAGTCCGTGCAATTGGGTCATGCTTTCATCCAGATACTTTAGTTGAATTAAAAAATGGAGAAATATATAAAATGCAAGATTTACCTTTAGGTTCTGAATTAAAAGATGGAGCAAAAGTATTTGCTATATTAAAAATAGATAATTCAGAAAATGATGCATTATACAAAATTAAAAATGGAGTTAATGATTCTCCTATTTATGTAACTGGTAAACATTTTATACAGAATACAAATAATTCTGGCGAAAAATGGATACAAGTTAAAAACTCTGAGTTAGCTGAAACACAAAATGAAGTGACAAGCAATTGGTTTTCATGTTTGATAACTACAAATCGTAGAATTGTATTGGGACAACATATTTTCTGGGATTGGGAAGATGATGAACTTTTACAAGGGTAAACTACTCTAATCCCCTATTATATAAAGTATAAATATGTAAATTATTATCCATTTATAGTGTATGGATAATAATCTACAAAATACAACAAAATTTATAAATGAAACTTATGATAATTTAACATATTTAGACTTATACAGTAGTTCCGTTATGTTATTTTTATTTATTACATTATTAGTATTTGCTGTATTTTCTTTTTGTAAGATTATGCAAACTAAAGAAGCAATTGCTGCTAATTGGACAACAGAAAGATGTAAACCTCAGAATATTCCTTTTGCTGGATTTATTAATAAACCTGAAGACAAAACTTCTTTTCAATATACCAATGAAAATTTTCAATATTGCATTCAAAGTATTTTAACTAATGTTACTGGATATGCGTTAGAACCTTTTCAATATATCTTAACAGCTATTACAAGTGTTTTTCAAGGATTAATGGATTCTTTACAACAAATTAGAGAAGTATTTAACAAATTACGTAATAATTTTAAGGTTTTTGCCGAAGATGTATTGCACCGCATTTTAAATATTATGGTCCCTTTGCAACAAATGGTTATTGCTATCATTGATTCATTTCAAAAAATTCAAGGAATATTAACAAGCAGTTTATACACAATGCTTGGTTCTTATTACACATTGAAAGCATTATTAGGAGCCATTTTAGAAATAGTAATTAAAATTTTGTTGGTAATGGTTATACTTATTGTTGCTTTATGGATATTGCCATTTACATGGCCAGTTGCTACTGCCATGACAGCCGTATTTTTAGGAGTATCTATTCCTCTAGCAATTATAATATATTTTATGAGTGAAGTAATGCACATAGAAGCAGATGCAATGCCTAAGTTACGATGTTTTGATAAAAATGTTATGTTAGAAATGGAAAATGACAGCAAATGTCCAATAATGAACGTTAAAATTGGTGATAAATTAAAACATTCTGGTACAATTACTGCTATCATAAAAATACCATCTCATCACCTTAAAATGTATAATATTAATGGAATCATTGTCAGTGAATCACATATACTAAAATATAATGGAGAATGGATGTATTCAAATAAACATCCTAATGCTAAATTAATAGATAATTATGATAATCAAATTTTATATTGTTTAAATACGACCAGCAAAAAAATAATGATAGATGACATAGAGTTTACAGATTGGGATGAATTATATGATTCTAATTTAGAACATGTTTTAAAACATTTTAAAATAAATGATACAAAAGTATTACACAATTACACCAATAAAGGTTTTACTAGCAATGCTATTGTTGAATTAAATGATTGCAAAAAATACATAAAACATGTAAAAATATTTGATAAAGTTAGTCAAGATAATTTAGTATATGGAATTGTTGAAATGGACAATTTAGGAAAAGAACCACTTTATAATTTGTTAGTTAGTAACCAAAAATGTACAATAAATGGAAAAATTTATAATGATTATAATTATGGAGTTGATTCCATATTACAATTACAATAAAATTTTATCTAAAGTTTATGTATAATGGAAATTTCTATTGGCTCATATAAATTTAGAGTTGAAATCTTGATTTTAATTATTGTTGTTGCTTGGATTTTATTTGGTCATTTGTTATGCTCTTGCTGTCTTCTCAGTTTTAAAGAAGGATTAGATATGTTAACCCGTACTCCTAGTCCTATGCTAGAACCTAGTGTTTCTAACGCTGCACCTGTAACTGAAGGATTTGTTAGTTCTAACAATTCTGCAAGTGGTCCTGAATTTTCTGGAGCTAAGGAACCTGGATATATTATGAACCCTGATAAATGGTCTATGCCTAATTTAACATACAGCCCTGGAACCACACCTGATGCTGGCGTGCAATCTATTTTAAATCGTCCTAAGCAACCTATTCCTTTACCTGAAGGTGAATTAGATATGTTTGCTACAACTGAATTTAAGCCTGAGTGCTGCCCTAACGCTTATTCATCTAGCACTGGATGCGCTTGCATGACAGTTGACCAATACAATGCACTTCGTCACAGGTTTGGTAACAATGTTCCTTATTCTGAATATTAATTTGTTACGTTAATAAATAATAATACTTAAATATACATTATTATTTATAACACTGAATTTTTTTACCTTTACAATCATAAACCCAAATTTCATAATTATATCCCAACTCCTTCCCAGCATCTTTTTTTAGAAATACATTACCTTTTTTAACCGTCCAAGATGATTTAACTTCAATACAGAGATTTTTAGAAGGTATAAAAATATCAACATAATGTCTATGTAGTTTATCATTATCATCTTTATACCAAATTTTTGGCACATTTTTAGTTCCAATGATTATATCATTTTCTTCAATGTTATCTAGATTTAATAAGTCATTTAACGCAAAATGCTCATAACCTTGAACTAATTCAGTTTTACCAGATGGAAAAATAAACTCTTTTTTACAATATGATTTTTTGATTATTTTTTCCATAATTTCAGCATTTTGAGATACATTTTCAACACCATACTTTTCTAAACAAGATTGTTTAATTTTATCCTTTATTTCTTCTGCTTGAAATGAATATTCCACTCCATATTTTTCTAAGCACGTTTCTTTAATTTTATCTTTAATTTCTTCAGATTGTGATGCATATTTAAATCCATAATTTTCTAGATTTTTTAGTTTAACTTTATTTTTAAATTCTTGTGTTTGCGATATATGTTCTACACCGTATTTTTCTAAATATGTAGGAATAGATTTATCCCTAATTTCTTTAATTTGTAATACATGCTCAACTCCATATTTTTCTAAATTATTGTTAATCAATGTTTGTTTAACTTGTTTTGACTGAGTTGGATATTCAACGCCAAAATTTTTATAACAAGTATCTTTCTTTTTTTGCTTTATTTCTTCAGACTTTGAAGGATGTTCAACTCCATATTTTTCTAAATAGGATTTTTTCTTTTTTTCTTTAACTTCTTCTGATTGATTAGGACTGTTTACACCATATTTAGCTAACCAAGTTTGTTGAACTTTATCTTTAACTTCTTCATTATGTAATACACAACTAACACCATATCTTTCTATATTTGTTAGTTTAACTTTATCTTTAATCTCTTGAGATTGTGAGCAATATTCAACACCATATTTTTTAATATTAGTCTCTTTAACTTTATTTTTAAATTCTTCATATTTCATTGGATTATCAACACCATATTTTTCAATAAGTGTATTTTTAACCTTAGATAATCCAGATTTAGTGCTACATTTTAAACAATAACCATTTGTTTTAACAAGTGAACGAAAACTTTTAGAAAAAATATTTTCGCATTCGTTATTCAAACATTGACCTTGAATAACAGTAAATATATTCAATATATTACTTGAATAATCTTCTAATAAAATAATATTATTTTGTTCAGAAAATTCTTTAAGTCGTGTATAGTCGTATCTCATTATATAACTATCAAAGTGTTTCTTTAAGTAGTTTTAATAATATATCATTTCTTAGTAATTTTACATAATTCACAATATACAATCATTTTACTCCTATCAGGGTCAATATCAATTAAATCATTTATCCATTGATGTTTGCAACATGTTATATGTTTGTAATTTATATAATTTTTATAGTCAGTAAGTAAAAACATAAGTTCTTTTAACCCTCTATCATTTAAAATACCATTTAAACGATTAATAATGTCAGAATTTTCATCAAAGTATGTATTTTTATTTGCATTTATGTCATTTTTAATTTCTTTTAATAATATTCTTGAATTATACAATGACATTATTAAATCACTAGATAACTTATCTATTTTTTTTAAAATTAAAGATTCTGATGACATAACTGTTATTAGATAATGTTATTATATTTTTATATTATTTTACGTTGGTTATGTTTTACATATACAATACAAGAAATATTAGAAAATAAAATAACAAAAGTACATTTAACAAATTACTTGAAACATAGTTATAAAATATATAAGTAATAATTATGTTTTTGTCTCATTTTTCTTTTCGGTCGGTGTAATCTGAATTTGGGTTCTGTGACTTAATATAGTTACTTTTGGTTTGGAAAAATTATCCGATTCCGAAAATTAATAATATTAAAATTTACAACTTCAATGATAGTTGGAGAATTATTCATATCCAAACCCACTGAAAAAATGCCATACATATTAATTATATAATAATTTGTAGTATAATTAGTTTGGTTTACAGAGTTAATCCATTCAAAATTACTTGAAGCAATGTCTTCATCTTTAAATAATACAATTTGACCATTACTAGAAAAAAACATTAAACCATTTGATTTATTTTCTTGTAAAACAGGAGTGGACCAAATTTTAAAAATTTGGGCTGGTTCATTTGTATAATACATTTGTATTTTTGCACAGTTTCCATTTCCTGAATTATTAGTTTTAACTGATAATTCATAATATATATTATCAGAAACCTTAAAGTTAATAGTTGTTCCCTGTAATAATGCAGTACCTCCTGGTATAACTAGACAACCTGTAGACTTAATGAAGCGCTTATCCACCTCATTAGCAGCAGAAGCAGCAAAAGCAGTAGCAAAAGCAGTAGCATTAGTATTAGCAGCAGCAGTAGCAGCAGTAGCAGCAGCAGCATCAGCAACATTTTTAGCAGTAGCAGCAGTAGCAGCAGCAGCATCAGCAACATTTTTAGCAATAGCAGCAGCATTAGCATCAGCATTAGCAGCAGCAGCAGCAGCATCAGCAGCAGTAGCATAAGCAATAACAGCACCAGGAGCAGTTAAAGCAGCAGTTATAGCAGCAGTAGCAGTAGCAGCAGTAGCAGTAGCAGCAGCAGCAGCTGCAGTATTAGCCGCATTAGCCGCATTAGCAGCACTAGCAGCAGTAGTAGCAGCAGTAGCAGCAGCAGCAGCTTTAGTAGCAGCATCAGTATTAGCCGCATTAGCAGCATCAGCAGCACTAGCAGCAGCAGCAGCACTAGCAGCAGCAGCATTTTTAGCAAGAGTAGCATTAGCAGCAGTATCTCTAGCAGCAGCAACAGCAGCAGCATCTCTAGCAGCAGCATCAGCAATATTTTTAGCAATAGTAGCAGAATTAGCATCAGCATCAGCTACATTTTTAGCAGCAGCAGCAGCAGCAGCAGCATCAGCAATAATTTTAGCAATAGTAGGATTAGTAGCAGCAGCAGCATCAGCAATATTTTTAGCAATAGCAGCAGCATTAGCAGCATTAGCAGCAGCATTAGCATCAGCAGAAGCAATATTTCTAGTAATATTAGCTCTAGCATAAGCATCAGCAGCAGCAGCTGCAGCAGCAGCAGTTCTAGCAGTTCTAGCTCTAGCATCAGCAGCATCAGCATCAGCAGCAGCAGCTGCAGCAGCAGCAGCACTAGCATCAGCTTTAATTTTAGCATCAGCAGCAGCAGCAGCAGTTCTAGCAGCAGCATCATTAGAAGCAGCAGCAGCATCAGCAATATTTTTAGCAATAGTAGCAGCATTAGCATCAGCAGCAGCAGTATTAGCAGCAGTTCTAGCAGCATCAGCAGCAGCAGCAGCAGCAGCAGCAGTAGCAGTTCTAGCAGCAGCAGCAGCATTAGCAGCAGCATTATTTCGTATAAACGAAGAAAAACCACTAGGAGCAGCAGCAGCAGTTCTAGCAGCAGCATCAGCCTTGGCAGCAGCAGCAGCCTTGGCATCAGCATCAGCTGCAGCAGCCTTGGCAGCAGCAGCACTAGCATCAGCTTTAATTTTAGCAGCATCAGCATTTCTAGCAGCAGTAGCAGCAGGAGCAGCAGCAGCAGTAGCAGCATCAGCTGCAGCAGCCTTGGCAGCAGCAGCACTAGCATCAGCTTTAATTTTAGCAGCAGCAGCAGCATCAGCTTTAATTTTAGCAGCAGCAGCAGCATCAAAAGCAGCAGTAGCACCAGCAGTAGCACCAGCAGCAGTTAGAGCAGCAGTTAGAGCAGCATTAGCATTAGCAGCAGCAGTTAGAGCAGCAGAAGCAGTAGCATCAGCTTTAATTTTATCAGCAGTCTTTTCAGCAGCAGCCTTGGCAGCAGCAGCCTTATTAGAAGCAGCAGCAGTAGAAGCAGCATTAGCAGCAGCAGAAGCAGCATTAGCAGCCTTGGCAGCAGCATCAGCTGCAGCAGCCTTGGCAGCAGCAGCAGAAGCATTAGCAGCAGCAGTATTAGCAGCAGTAGCAGCAGTAGCAGAAGCAGCAGAAGCAGAAGCAGCAGCAGCATCAGCTTTAATTTTAGCAGCAGCACTAGCATCAGCTTTAATTTTAGCAGCAGTAGCTGCAGCAGCCTTGGCAGCAGCAGTAGAAGCCTTTTCAGCAGCAGTAGAAGCCTTTTCAGCAGCAGTAGCAGCAGCAGCAGTAGCAGCAGCAGTAGCATTAGCAGCATCAGCAGCATTAGCAGAAGCAGCAGCAGCAGAAGCATTAGCAGCAGCAGCAGAAGCATTAGGATTTTCAAAAAAATATAATCCTCGTTTATCAGTAGTGTTTTTAGTTACATTTGCGTTAGATGGAGTAAAATATTTTATAATATATGAATTAATAAGTTTTTCATTAGCTAAAGAAACATCCAAGGATTTATCTAAATATTTTGTAAATTCTTGTTGAACTTTTTCTTTAATATAGTTGTCAAATATTTCAGAAAGAGATTCAGAAAGAGATTTTTCTAAGTTTTGAAAAAAACTCATTTTATATTATATATAACTATAATATAAAAATTTATTCCATCATTTAATTCGTTAAAATAAAATGTATTAAATGTCAAAATAATATATTAAATGGATAAAAACAAATCTCATAGTGAAAAATCTGATTTTAAAAATTATTTTAAAAATCATCAAAACAGAATTAAGGAAGAAAAGGAAAAAGGAAGAGAATTATATAAATTTGAATCAAACAAAATTATTAACGAAAGAGCATTTAATAATATTAGCGATGAAGAATTACTTGATGACAAAAATAAACATTTAATAGACGATATACTAAAAAAACTTCAAATATGTGTTGATAATAAATGCACTAATCCACGCTGTAAAAATTTATTTTATTTATATACTAACAAAAAAGTAGGTTCGACTTGCTTATGGGGTTCTATAAATTTATATTTAACACATATTTTCAGAACATTTCATTACCATAATATTGGAGATTTAGAAAGAGAACAAATTTATGGTATAAGTTTAAAGCAATTATTTACAATTTTAAAAAAATATAATAAAAATGTATTTGTAGTAGACATTTATCGTCCTATTTTTGATATTTGTTTATCAAATTATTTTAATGAATTAAATTTACATTTTCAAAGAGACTTTGATATATATCCTGAATTTGAAAATAAAGATACATTTATTCATCGTTTTTTAAATCTGTTTGATTACTATCATGATAAACATGATTTTGATTATTTTAAAGATGAATATGATGTTAAAGATTTTACTGAATTTGATTTTCATAAAAAACACTTGATTTATAATGATGGGTCTATAAAATATATCAAATTAAGATTATGTGATTCTTCAGAATGGAATAAAATATTGACTCCATATTTAGGTTATAATTTTAATATAGTAAAACATAATGAAACGAAAACAAAATCATGGGGTAAATTTTATGATTATTTTAATGAAAATTTTTTTATTACTACAAATATTTATAATAAAATAAAAGATAATGAATCTTTTAAAATATATTATTCAGAAGACGAACAACAAAAGTATTTGAAAAAATTCGAAAATAGGATTAAAGATGAAAATCCATTTGGGTTCCAAAATAAAGATACATTATTTTATTTTAGTATTATGAATAAAAATGAAGCTAAAGAAATATTGTCTTATTTATCATTAGAATCAAATGCTCCAATAGCAACTAATTGTCCTTGCAATGTTTGTGATATTAAAAGGAAAGAAATTGTTAATAAACATGGAATAAACAAAGATAAAGATAAAGATAAACCTAGTTTAGCAAAAAATCTAGTTGTAAATAGAAATTTTATTAGACCACAAAAAAGAAATATTGGTTTGATGAATTTTGGAATGTAATGCAATAATATTATATTATATTATATTATATTATAATATAATGTCTTATAATGTAGATACTTACCCAAAAACAGTAAATTTAGAATCTTCTCTTCCAGTAAATTCTCACATGAAACGCGTTGTAACATCTAAGTGTCCAAATGGACCAAATCCTAAATGTCTTAAAAAAAGTTATAATATTCCAAATGGACCAAATAAATGCCGTAACAAAAATTGTCATATTCCAATTGCTGGTTCTGGTTCTGGGGGACAAGCAAATAATTGGCCCACGCTAGATGGTTATAAGTGTGTTGGACATATACAGGCTACACCTTCGAACCCACACATATTATATTGTGTAACAAAATATACTGGTATTAGTATGAATGCAAATGGAGGTGGCATACCAGGGCAGTGTCAAATATCCCCCAATGCTACTGCACAAGGAGTATGGATTAATAATCAAAATCCTAATAATATAATTCGTGGAAACATGAAGAACTGGGACTCAATTCAGCATTTTGGCGCATGCCCAAGTGGCACTTGTAGCATATTCCAATGTCCAATGATGATTAATGGTACTCTACATTTAGGCGTAACATTTACTGCACTTTGTTAAAAATAATATTTAGTAATATATATTATATTATAATATAATATAATGTCTTATAATGTAGATACTTACCCAAAAACGGTAAATTTAGAATCTTCTGTTCCAGTAAATTATCAAATGAAACGCGTTGTAACATCTAAGTGTCCAAATGGACCAACATTAAAATGTCTTAAAAAAAGTTATAATATTCCAATTGCTGGTTCTGGTTCTGGGGGACAAGCAAATCATTGGGGTCAACTTAATGGAATGACTTCTAACCAAACATGTGTTGGACCTAAATTCGAAATTACTGCAAGTAATATGAAGGCACTTGGTTGTATAACAAAGTATAATGGTGTTAGTCGGTGTGCAACTTCTAGTTCTGGTACATCGGGGGTATGTCAAGTATCTCCTAATGCTACAGCAAAAGGATACTGGGTAACTGACAATGGACAAAATCGTGGTACTATACAAAATACAGAAGTAGTTACTCGATATGGTTATTGTCCCAATGGTTCATGTCAATATTTTCAGGCTAGATGTAAATATGGTAATAATTCTGGTCTTATGTCTTTTACCGCGGTTTGCAATACATGTAATCAATAGGTTTATATAAAATTATAATTGCATATATTATAATATAATGTCTATAAATACTTATCCAAAGACAGTAAATTTAGAATCTTCTGTTCCAGTAAATTATCAAATGAAACGCGTTGTAACATCTAAGTGTCCAAATGGACCAACATTAAAATGTCTTAAAAAAAGTTATAACATACCAATTGCTGGAAATCAAGCAAATAATTGGGGCACAATACAAGGGCACTCATGTAAAGGACCTATAGGTCAATGGCACAATGTAATTACGGATAATGCTGGTACTACACTTAGTGCGTGCGTAACAGCATATCCTGGAATTACTCAAAATACAGCTTTATTATCAGGCTATTGTAAATATTCTCAAGTTAGCGTAAATGGACAATTTATTATTAAAAACAATAACGGAACTGTTATTCGTCAAGGTACTGTTCACAATGTATCACCTGTACTTTTAGGAAATGTAGAAGGTTATGCATGTGGATTACGGTCTGGAGTGTATCCTAGTTGTCAATTTTTTAATGCTAATTGTGTACGCAATACTGGTGTTCCACAGCATGACCTAAATTTAGTATTTTCAGCAGTATGTAGTTACTAATGTTTAATGTTACACATATAAGTAATATAACGACGGGTTAAATGTGTCGGCCTTTTTAATCAATTTATCTACAATATCTGTTGTCACTGTAAATGGAAATTCCACTTTAATGGACATATCTTGTTCAAACAAATTTGACCCAGGCTTCATCAACCTGTATAAGTTTAATTTAGTATGAATAATTTCCAAACAACGTTTTAAATTTCGAACACCATCTTCTTTATTACAGAAATTATCAAACAAATATTGAATCGTTTTCTCTGGAATAATTACTTGCTCATCTGAGAACTTTACTTGTTCTCTAATTTTTGGAAGCAAATAATTATTTGCAATATTTATTTTTTGCTTATGATTGTAACCCTTTGTTTCTATTCTATACATTCTATCTTTCAAAATTGGATTAACCTTTGATTCATCATTGTAACTGAAAATAAACAAACACTTGCTTAAATCAAAATCTATATCTGAGAAATATTTATCATGAAATTGAGAATTTTGAGATGTATCTGTTAAATGGGTTAAAATTCCAGCAATTTCTTCACCTTTTGGCGTATCACTTATCTTATCCAATTCATCAAAATATATTACTGGATTCATGCATTTACTGTCAATCAATATTTGCACTATTTTACCCCAACTAGAACCTTCATATGTATAACCATGGCCTTCTAAGAAACTACTGTCTGTTGCACCACCTAATGCTATAAAAGCAAATGGTCTATTCAGAATTTTACTAATGCCTTCTTTAACTAGTGTCGTTTTTCCAGTACCTGGAGGCCCATGAATAGCTATTGCGCTTCCAATTGACTTTGGATTAGTAATAAGTTGTCCTAACATTTGCATTATTTGCATTTTTGCATCGTTTAAACCATATACAGAGTCATCCAATATTTTTAATGAATTTTCCATAAAATCATGACAATCACTTACACCGTCTTGTATGCTAATCGAAAGATTGCTATAAGTTCCAAAAGGAATACGCATAAATGTGTCAACCCAGTTTTTAATTTTGTAATATTCTCCTGAACCAGGTTCCATGTTTCTTAACGAATTTATTTTTTTTAAGGCAGCAGCCTTAAATATGACTGGAATGTCAGATTCAATAAGTGTAAGTCTATAGGGCTTTTCAACGCGTGTAATCTTGTTAATTTCTCTTAGTTCTTTGATAATTTTCTTTTGACAATTAATGTCCATTTTTTTGTAAAACTCAAAATCATTCATTGTATTTTTATCACGCATAATCTTTCTAAATATGCGTTCATTTCTTTGTTTTTCTTTTTTGTCACGTTTTTCCTTTTTTTCCTTCTCTAAAGAAATATCCTTTTTGTAAAGATTAATGCATTTTTTTATTGACCTATCATTTGGATTTAATTCTTGAAGTTTCATTAGATTTTGTAAAATTTCAGAATCATCTTTTTCTTCTTCTTTATCTTTTTCTGCTTTTTTTTCCTCTTTTGTATTAACTGATTGTTGTCTTTTATTTTTACTACTACTTCTAGTAATTATTTTATTTCTCTTGTTTTTTTCACAATAAGAACTATCTTCTGATTCATTTTCAGATTCTGAACTAATAGGGTCATCTTCATTTTCTGTATCTGAATCGGAACATGTTGACCATTCTTCTGCTTCATTCTTGTTTTCTTCGCGTGGATTAATAGTAAGAATTAAGTTAATTTTGCTATTTTTTTTCTTTGTTCCTTCTTCTAGTTCCTCATTTTCTAAATCATTTTCATCTTCTAGTTCCTCATCTTCATCTTCATCTTCATATTCATATTCAGGAACTTCTTCTGAATCATCAGACCCTAATGTTTCTTCGGAATCAGATTCAATAATAGTCTTCTTTTTTTCCTTTCCTTTTCCTCTAATACCAGACTTCTTTTTGATAAGTTCTTCATCATCATCAGAATTATTTCCCTCATATTTTCTTAACTTTTTCTTTAATTTTTCACCTGCTTTAATTTTCTCGTTAAGATGTTTGGATGGAAATATTTTAGACAAGAATTTACGATATTCATGACCATCAAATTCTTCTTCAGAATCATCTGTATGATAGTCACTGTCACTTTCAGAGTCGTCGGACGATTCAATCATATTTCTCTTTCTTTTCTCTGATTCCTTCTGTTTATTAGACATTTTAGACTTTAATTTAATATCTCTGGGCATACAATTGTTTATTAATTATTAAATTGTGTTTAATATATTTCAATTTTTTATTTATTGTTTTTGTTTATTTCTATATAGTTAAATAAAAATAAGTATTTTAACATAAAATAAAATTGAAATAAAACAATCTAAATATTGTTTGATATATATAAGAAGCATGCACAAGAATTCTGGAAATATGAAGAACAATATTTGCTCAAAAGTTATTGGTATTCAGTTTAGTATATTATCTCCTGATGAAATACGTAAGGGTTCTGTTGCTGAAATAACAAGCAAAGAAGCTTATATTAATAACAAGCCTGTTATTGGTGGTCTCTTTGATCCTAGAATGGGTGTTTTAGAGCCTGGTTTAATCTGTCCAACAGATGGTTTAGACTATATGAAAACACCTGGTTATTTCGGTCATATTGAATTGGCTCGTCCCGTATTTTATGTTCAATACTTAGCAACAATTCAAAAAATTTTACGATGCGTATGTTTTAAATGCAGTAAGTTACTTATTTCTAAAGATAAATACAAACAAGCACTAGGAATGCAACAACAAGCTCGTTGGAAATATGTTTATGAGTTATGTAAGAATGTAAAGCGTTGTGGTGAAGATACCGAAGATGGATGCAGTTGTGTACAACCTAATAAGATTAAGAAGGAAGGCATGGCATCATTGTATGCTGAATGGGCTAATGCAAATCCTGAAGAAGGTGAATCAGAAACCATTGTCATTCCGTTGACTCCTGAACTGGTATTAAAAATATTCAAAAGAATTTCTGATGAAGATGTAACTTTTATGGGATTTAGTCCTATTTGGTCCAGACCAGATTGGATGGTTTGTCAAGTATTGGCTGTTCCACCTCCTGCAGTTAGACCTTCTGTGAAACATGATGCTCAGCAACGTTCTGAAGATGATTTGACACATATTTTGGTAAATATATTGAAAACAAATAAAACATTACAAGAAAAGCTGCAAAATAATGCACCAGAAAATATTGTCAGTGATTGGTCAGTTGTATTGCAATACCATATAGCATCAATGGTTGACAATAATTTGCCAGGTGCCAGTCCAGTAGCCCAACGTTCAGGACGACCCTATAAATCAATTAAAGATAGATTGAACGGAAAGGGTGGTCGTATGAGAGGCAATTTGATGGCAAAACGTGTTGACTTTTCAGCGCGTTCAGTTATTACTGCTGACCCTAATATTTCTATAAAAGAACTTGGTATTCCTATGAAGATTGCAAAAAATATTACTAAACCAGTTGCAGTAAATAAAGTTAACCGTGCTTTTCTAACAAAATTAGTGCAAAATGGTCCAGATGTGTGGCCTGGCGCTAAAATATTAGAAAGGAAAAATGGTGAATCTGTAACATTGCGCTATTTAGATAGAAAATCCATTGTACTAGAAGACGGCGACATTGTACATCGTCACATGATGGATGGAGATGCTATCTTATTTAATAGACAACCTACACTACATAGAATGAGTATGATGTGTCATATTGCTCGTATTATGAAGCGTGGAGATACGTTCAGAATGAATGTTGCGGACACAAAACCTTACAATGCCGATGAACTTTTTGTGATGATAAGTTGTCACAGAAATGACTAAAATGTCAACGTCGTCAACAGGGGGCGTTAAAAGCGTGATACCCCCTAGTCTTTTATTAGGCGAGACTTCTTGTTGCGGGAAACCCCTTAGAGCTTTCACTACCACTCACTTTTGGAAACATTTGTGAGGAACTCGGTTAATAGCCGAACCCAATGGTAATAATGTGAAGGATTGGGCAATCCGCAGTGTTACTTTCTAATTCCGTTATGGTAAGGAAATGAAAGGCACTCAGAGACTGAACGGAAGGCGGTGGATAATGATGGTTTAGCCAACCTGAATCTGCTTAAGATACAGTCCGGCCCTTTGGGAAACCTTAGGGAACAACCGTTTGACGGGGATAGACATATGTAAATTACATTTTGTCCCCAACAGGGAGCGTGAAAAGCGTGTTACTCCCTAGTTAAATGATTCTTAATAAAAAGCACTTAAATATAAAATATTGTATAAAATAATATGGAACTATCAAAACGATTAAAACTGTCAAAACAAATTATAGACAACCCAACCGAAAGATATTGTGAAATATATAAAATAACTAATATTATGAGTGGTAAAATGTATGTGGGACAAGCAGTTTCTCATATATTAAATCACAAAAGATATAGACCATATGGACATGAATCTAGATTTAGAAGTCACATATCAGAAGCTTTCTCAACAAAAAAGAATCAATCTCATTACTTAAACAATGCTATTAGAAAATATGGTGTTGAAGATTTTGTGGTTGAATTGCTAGAATGTTGTGAATTAACTGATTCAGATGAGCGCGAAATACATTACATCAAAGAGTTTAATACTTTATATCCACATGGTTATAACTTAAAAAACGGAGGTAATGTATTTACTCATAGTGACGAGAGTAAGAAAAGAGTATCCAATGGCGTAGTAAATTTTTATAAAGATAAAAAATTTGAAAGATTTAAAGATATAAAATACATTGGTGATGATATTGAAAAATATATTAAACCATTAAATAAATATAATGAACAATATGGTTGGTACGTCTATATAGATAGAATTAAAGCTGATTTTGGTGGAGTTCATATTCCATTAGATAAAAGTAAAATAAGTGCAATACAATTTATAGAAAAATTAAAGAATCATTTAGCAAAACACCCTGATGCGGGAAACCCCTTAGAGTCCTTAACTACCACCTCATAATGGAAACATAATGAGGGAACTCGGTTAATAGCCGAACCCAATGGTAATAATGTTGAGGAATTGGGCAATCCGCAGTGTAACTTCCTAAAGTCGTTTGGTAGACTATGGAAGGCATTCAGAGACTGAACAGGTGTTGGTGAGCGTTGAAGGATTAGCCATCCTGAGCTTGCTTAAGATACAGTCCGTCCCCATTGGAAACATTGGGGAAATTCATGGAAATGAATTTGCACATGCCTCAGGATCCAGAATCTGAGTCAGAACTTCGTAATTTAGCAGCAGTTCCATATCAAATTATTAGTCCTGCTAACAATTCAGCAATTATTGGTATTTATCAAGATTCAATGCTTGGTTCATATCAATTTACACGTGAAAACATAGAATTTACACAAAAAGATGCAATGAATTTACTCATGATGTTTAATCGTGTTAACACTTCTACTTTAAAAAAGAAACGTAATGAAAAAGTTTCAAATTTTGAAATATTATCACAAATTATTCCACCACTTACTTTAAAGGTCAAAAATAAACAATTCAATTCTGATAAAGAAAAAGCCAGCGAGTCTAATAACATTATTGAAATTATTAACGGAAAGTATATTCGAGGACAATTAGATAAGGGCATTTTAGGTTCTGGTACTAAAGGCCTTATTCACCGCGTTTGCAATGATTTTGGCAATATGGCATCTAGTCAATTTATTGATGATTTACAAAACATTGTTACTGAATACATGAAACAAAGTGCTTTCAGTGTTGGAATCAGTGACTTAATTACAGATAATAAAACCAACGAAAAAATAGTTTCTATTATTACAGAAAAGAAAACAGATGTTAAATCATTGATTGACCAAGTACAAATTGGAGTATTTGAAAATAACTCAGGAAAGTCTAATGAACAAGAATTCGAAACTAAAGTAACAAATATTTTAAGTAAAGCACAAAATGATGCAGGAAGAGAAGCATTAAATAATTTATCACATGATAACCGTTTTGTTGTCATGTTTAATGCTGGTTCAAAAGGTTCTGAGCTAAATATTCAACAAATGACTGCATGCTTAGGTCAGCAAAATGTGGATGGTAAACGCATTCCATATGGATTCGACAACAGAACTTTACCACATTACACTAAGTATGATGATAGCGCAATTGCTCGTGGATTTGTTGAAAGTTCATATATTAACGGATTATCACCACAAGAGTTGTTCTTCCATGCAATGGGTGGTCGTATTGGTCTTATTGATACTGCAGTCAAAACATCAACCACTGGTTATATTCAAAGAAGATTGATTAAGGGTTTAGAAGATTTGATGGTAAACTATGATATGACAATTAGAACAAACAAAAGTAAAATTGTCCAGTTCTCATATGGCGATGATTCAATTGATACTGTAAAGGTAGAAAATCAAGATTTACCTATTGTTGAAATGAGCATACAAGATATTTACTCTCATTACGCAATAATTGATGATAAATCAAAGTCAAAGAGTTTAGCTGGCATGTTTACAAAATCAGCTTATACTAGACAAAGAAAGCAATTAGATGCTATTGAAGAAAAATCAAAGAAATATATTGATTTAATGATTGAAGCAAGACCTGAGTTGCTTAAAAATGTATTTAATGGCAAGTCAGAGAAAACAGTAAGAAGTCCAGTTGCATTTGCTTACATTATCCAAAACGTTATTGGTCAACAAAGTATCAATTCAAACTCACTAGTTGACATTACTATGTTGGAAGCATATGCTGCAATTGAAGACACATTTGCTCAACTTAATAAGATTCGTTTTGCTCAACCAACCAAATTATTTGAGTTACTATATTTCTACTATTTATCACCAAAAGACTTGCTACTTAACAAGCGCTTCAATAAAAAGGCATTGGATTTATTATTACAGACTATTATTTTGTCATACAAAAGAGCCATTGTTGCACCTGGGGAAATGGTTGGAATGATTGCGGCACAGAGCATTGGGGAACCAACTACTCAGATGTCGGAAATATTTTGTGAGCATATTAGATGTGTGAAAATTAACAAGTCTACTAAAAAAATTTCTTCAGTCTTGACAAAAATTGGAGAATTTTGTGATAAAATTATTGAAGCAAATCCTCAATTTACATTTAATACTGGTCACGAAAATAGCGTCGAAACATTATTAGATGCTTTAGATGACGAATATTATATTATTGGAGTGGACTCAAAAGAGAAGACACATTGGAATAAAATCTCACATGTAAGTCGTCACCCAGTTAATGGTAAGTTAGTAAAAGTTGAAACACGAAGTGGAAGAACAGTTACAACTACATTAAGTCATTCACATTTAATTAGAAATAATCAAACTGTTGAACCAATTACTGGTTCTGAATTAAAAGAAGGCATGCGCATTCCAGTAGCAAAACATATTGATAATTCATTTGAAATAAATGTAATTAAGATTGGAGACTTGCATTACGAATTAGATAACCTATTTGGATGGTTTATTGGTGCATATTTAGCAGAAGGAAACATTAACAATTATTCAATTTGTATCACAAATATTTCACAACATTATATTGACAAAGTAAAGGACATTGCATTAAGATTTGATAAGGAAGCTAAAGACACTTTGAGACAATGTGAATATGGTCCTTCAGTTGTAACCAAATTCAATCACAAAGAGTTAGCATTATTCTTATTAGATACATGCAAGACAGGGTCATTTATAAAACAAGTCCCTGATTTTGCTTTTATTGCACCAAATGAATTTAAAGCTGGATTATTGCAAGGCTATATGGATGGTGACGGTAACTTTCAATCTGATGAAAAGCATCATCAAATAAGAGCTTGCAGTCGAAGTGAAAGATTAACAAAAGATTTATCATTATTATTTAATTACTTCGACATATTTACTTCAATAAAAGTTCAAAACGTAAAATCACAGCCAATGTATAACTTATCCATTAGCGCAAAATATTCGGAATTGTATAAAGAAAATATTGGTTCAACAGTTCATATAGATAAACTTGATAATTTGGTTAATTATATTACTAGAAGTGATGCGCATAATTTGTCTGATGAAATTGATAAGATTACTGGTTTAGGAGACATTATTGCAAAATGTGGCAAGACTCTTAAAATGCCAGGTCAAAGCAGTAAATATGGACGTTGGTCAAAGAAGGAATCAATTGGACGCAGAACATTGCAGAAATATATTGAAGAATTTGAGTCACATTCATCTGTCAAACTAATAAATGACGAACTCAATATTTTGAAACAAGCAGCAAGTTCTCATATTATTTGGGATGAAATTGTCAAGCTAGAAGTATATGAACCAAACCAAACAGATTATGTTTATGATTTCACTGTTCCTGCAAATCAGACATTTATGAATGACAGTGGAATTTTAGTGCATAATACACTAAACACTTTCCATTTTGCTGGTGTGGCATCTAAGTCAAATGTGACTCGTGGTGTACCAAGAATGGAAGAAATTCTTGCATTATCTAATTCAATTAAGAATCCTTCATTAACTGTTTATTTAAATCAAGATGAACAATCAGATAAAGATAAGGTAAACGCGATACAGTATATGTTGGAACATACAAAGTTAAAAGAAGTCGTAAAGAGTATTGAAATATGCTTTGACCCTGATGATATGAATACACTAATAGAAGAAGATAAAGAAGCAATGTCTCAATATAGAGAATTTGAACAATTACTGGATGAATGTTTGGAACAACAAGAAGAGTCAGAAGAAGATAAGAGCAAGTGGATTATCCGTATTGAGATGGATGCTGAAGTAATGTTAGAGAAGAATATTACAATGGATGATATAAATTTCACATTAAATAATACATATAAGGATGAAATTAACTGCGTATATTCTGATTACAATTCAGATAAGTTAATATTTAGAATTCGTATGAAAAATATTCTGAAGAATGCGTCTAATAAGAGTAACAAGAAGACAAAAATGAATCCATTAGACCAATCTGACCAAATTTATATTTTGAAAAATTTCCAAGACCAGCTTTTAAATAATATTGTGCTACGTGGCATTAAGAAAATTAACAAAGTAATTATGCGTAAAGTAAAGGACAATCTTGTTGAAAAATCGGGTTCCTATGTTAAGGAAGATATTTGGGTGTTGGATACAATTGGTACAAACTTGTTAGACGTATTAGGTCTAGATTACATTGACAAAAGTCGTACAGTAAGCAACGATATTATGGAAATATACCATATATTAGGAATGGAAGCAGCGCGTCAATGCATATATAACGAATTGATAGAAGTGTTAGAGTTTGATGGGGCATACATTAATGCTCATCACATTTCAATGTTGTGCGATAGAATGACATTTAGTCATAAGTTAATTTCAATTTATAGACATGGCATTAACAATGATGACATTGGTCCAATTGCAAAAGCGTCTTTCGAAGAAACACCAGAAATGTTCTTAAAAGCAGCACGACATGCGGAATTAGATACTTTAAGAGGAATATCCGCAAATGTAATGTGTGGTCAAGAAGGATTGTTTGGTACAGCGGCATTCCAGGTTGTATTGGATATTAATGAAATGTTACTATTAAAAGAAAAGTATAAGTACGAATACGAGGACACTGAAAATATAATCGAAGACGGATTGATTCAAGGCTTAGAAAGTGAAATGGATAAATGCAGTTTAAGAGACTTAACTATGGATAGTCATATAACTTCTATGAAGATTGCAGAATTAGGAGATGTAAATGCATATGACCCTTTTGCATAATTAGTATAACAAGAATAACAAATAACAATAACAATAACAATAACAATAACAATAACAATAACAAATAATAAATAAGATATTAAATATTTATAAATAATGTATATTTAATATGAAAACTTTTTTTAATATGTTATACACATTGATTGGAATAAAAGACAAAATGTATCCAAATGACCCATTTATAGAAAAATATACTTATACTCCATTAGTAGATGAAGATAGTTTATTAAAAACAATGATAAATCAAATATATTTTGATTTTACAAATAAAATAAACAGTATAGACAAAATACATCAAACAAAATTAACTATTTTATCTCTTTTTTCTTTGGCAAAATTTAATGTTTTAAATAAATTGTTAGAAAATGATTTTTGCAAAAAAGAACTTAAGGAAAAACTATTAAATAAATTTTGCAAAGCCCAAAAGATGTATTATGCATTTATTAAGGTGGCAAATATATATAGGCATAAATTTTATAAAACGGTAGTTGATAAAGATTTATCATTAAATTTATTAGATAAAAATAATAGTAGTAATGTTATTACTATTATACATAATAACTCAAAATACTTATTTTCATTAAACGATATAGTAAAAATAGTAGAAAATTCTATAAGTAATTCTCCTAACTTCTTTGCAACTCCATTATGGCCAGTAAATCCATATTGTAGACAACCATTTCTTTTTAGTGATTTATGTAATACTTATTTTCTATTAAAAAAATCGTCTATGATTATGTCTACATTATTTCATTGTTTTTTTCTTTCAAAATTTGAACTAAAAGCATTTGAAATGGACTATGAATGTTTAATAAGAGAATTTTCAATTAAGAAATATGTTTATTGTAGTCCATATACAGTTTTATATAATAGCATATTGAGAATGTTAGAAACAAATCGGTTTACAAAATTATTAATAATTCATCAAGAATTTCCAAAGGATAAATTAGTTCAAATATTTAGACCATTCTTATATTATTATTATATTGTTAATTATTATATACACGGAACTAACAAAATATATGAATATAATAAACTATTAAATTATAAACTTAGAAAATTTTATGAATATAATAAATTATTTGGTCGAAAATTTTACAAATTAACATATATTAATAATTCAACAAAAACAAGAAAAATTGTTAAACAGAAATTATTTAATGATAAACATTTATCTTTTAATTCAATAAAATTAGATTATTTAGATGGTGATAGCGAATCTAATAACAATTATTACCCCATAAATCACTTTACTTTTCGTTTTTATTTAGATAATCAAACGGAACCTCAACCTAGTAGGAGTGAATCTGAATCTGAATCTGAATCTGACTATGATTCTGAATCTCGAACTAGGTCTAGACCAGAATCAAGAGACGAATCTGAATCTGACTATGATTCTGAAACTATATCTGAATTTGAACATGAATCACAAACTGATTCTGACTATGATTCTGACTATGATTCTGAAACTATATCTGAATCTTATTCTGACTATGATTCTGAAACTATATCTGAATCTTATTCTGTAAATGAATGTACAGATGAATATAGTATAGAACCATCTCAGGAAACTTATTATAATTCCGAAGAAGACGGATACGATTCTGTTAGTTGATTTCATCAATAATTTCTACATTTTCTGGTAACAACTTCTTAGTTTTTCTTTTTCCTGGAGGATTTACTCTTAACATTTTAGTGCGTCTTTTCTTTTTGATAACAGGAATTATTTCAAATTCTATTGCTTCTTCTTTCTTTTCTTCTTCTTTCTTTTCTTCTTCTTCTAAAATGATTCTTTGTTTTAGCTTTTTAACCTTTTTCTTTTTTGTTGGCTCTAATAATTCCATTTCTTCTTCAATAAGAATATCTTTTTCCTTTTCTGTTGCATCTATTATTGGTAGAGGTTCTTCAACTATATCAAAATCCAAATTTACTTCACGTAAACCTTTTTGTTTCTTTTTATATTTTGTTGTTATGTCTTTTTCAAATATAACATCTAAATAATCTTCTACTGAAATATAGTTGTCTATTGCGTTTTCAATATTTTTCAAACACCCATTTGTTTTATCTTTTATTTCTTTTAAAGCCACATCTATTTTACCTTTATCATCTATTATAACTTTATACTCAGGAATTTTATTACCTAATCTACGATACATTGCTGGAGTAACTATAAATACATATGAATCACTTTTAGGTTCTGTATAACAAACAAATTCTTTTGCATTATATCTTGTTTCGGGTATTTGTTTACTTGAAATTAATATAGTTGGAATTTTATAATAAACTAACAATAACCATAAATCAAAATTAATAGCAACAAAACCTTCCTGCATAATCATTTGTTCAAAATTTATTGTATTATCTTGCAATTGATTTGCGTCAAATTGTGCTTCCTCTCTTAACACATCTATTATTTTATCTATTCTTTCTTTATTTGTAAACTTATCAGTTAATAGGCTATATTGTTCTACCAAAGCATCCTTTATTTCTTCGAGTGTAACCTTCTTATGTTTTATTTCTTCTATTAAATCAATTATCATATAAACTGAACAATAATTACTTCCACTATATAATACTTCTTTGTAAGAAGTAGGAAAACATTTATTCCAATAACCAGAAGTAATTGATTCTGGAGTTGCCTTGTTACAGTCACGAACATGGTTTGGATTTATAATGTCATCTAATTCTATTTCTTGTTGATAGTTCTGTGATATTATAGGTTCTGCATTATCATAAGTATTAAATTTTGCATATTTATTTATATATGCTGGAATTAAATTCTCAAAAAAGTCAGAATTTAACATATCTTGCAAGACAATAATTTCATCATCTCTTAAATTATACTTTACTTGACCAAATGATAAGTATATTTGTGGTTTAAATACAAATGATTTTATTCTATTATATCGAATCAATTCATCTGCCATTCTTCCATAATAATATATTTCGTTATCTGTACCATTTACTAAATTTTCTTTTGGTAAAACAAGACTACATTTATCATTATTTACAATACATACATTTTCATTTTTATCACAATTAGATTTTGTATTTTTAATACAAGTTTGAACAAAATTTTCATTAACATTTTCATAATTATATCCATTTTTTGTTGATGCAAATATAATACTTTCATCAACTAACTCATGCAACATTTCTATGACAGTATCTAATTGATTTTTATAAAGTACATAGCGTTTATTACATTCATCTTGAATATTTTTTCGTTTATCTGAATTAGAATAATCATTAAATAATATACGTATTGTATTTCTAAATACATTAAAGTAGTTTGTTTCCAACTTAATTCTTTTAATAAAATCTATTCGTTTTGAGTCTTTTTTTGAACTAGTTAAAGTATTAATATCAGCAACTAATGTATCACCTTGGTTTATTGTTTTAATTGAATCGTGTACTGATGATACTGGAACTGGTTCTTTAATAGGAATAAATTGGTTTGTGTTAGTTAAAAATCCAGTAATAAGTTCTTCTTCAACTACTCTACAAAAATATTTAATATTATAGCAATTAGCATTGTTTATATCAGCTGGTTCTTCAAAATTATAATATATTTTTAAAAAAGAAAGTGTATCTTCATATGGTTTCCAAATATCATCATTCATATAAACATAATCATATTCACAACTATGAGTTTCTCTGTCACACGACTTTTTACTTCTTTTTAATGTTGTTAATGACGAAGGATAACATGGTATATAACCTTGCAACCCATCTTTGTTAGTTGCTAAAAGACCTATTACTTTTCCTTGAAAATTTAAAACTTGACTATCTATAGCATAATGACCATCAATTAAATCTTTTATTAAATTATCTAAAAGTGGAGCCTGTTTAAACCTGTATTCATTTGGTTTGCTTAGTAATAATTTACATTTGTCTTTCAATGTTGGTTTTATAATTTTTGCAAAAACAGCTCTTAACGTCTTAGGTAAACTTTTATCGTATTCACTAAATGTCTTAGTAACACGTACTTCTTTTCCGTCATTATTATATCCATAAATTGGTTCAAAATATTTTTCACGTTTAACTAACAAAAGACTACGACGTCTTGCATCATATGTATTCACAGAATAATGATTTGTTGGACAAATTAACTCAACATTGTTAGTTGTATCATCTTCTGGTATTTCTAAAATAATTAAATTAACGCCTGTTTCAAATAAACCAGGATTTGGAATACATACTAAATCCCATAAATAAGTGTAATCAATAGTTATTTTATTGTTTCTTAAAAAATCCTTGAAATTCTCAAACGCTTGAGCAATCTTAATAATAAACTCTTCATCATTATTTTCATTATTTTCATTAATTTCATTATTTTCATTATTGTATCTTTTTGTAACCATTTTTTTTGATTTTGTCTTTTTATAAAGTTTGGTTTCTTTATAATTATTAATATCTACTTCTCTATTTTCATCTGCAAAAGATGACACTAAATCACCATTTTGTAAAAGTATAAATTTATCAATATTTAAAGAATTTATAATAATTTCTTTCATTTCTTTAATGCTTGGTACATCATATTTTACACCTGGTATATACTTATTTAGTAGAGGAGGTTTTATCTTAGCTTTTGAAGTATCATCTTTTTGACCAAAAAATATAGCACTTGCTATACAAGCAATAAAAGATTGATTTGAACTAACTTCGATTCCGTGACGTAAAATACAAGTATGGTTAAATTTTAAACTCATACCTGTTTGACTACTTTTACAATCATCATTTACTTCATGAAGAAATTTTTGCAATGCAACTGGAAGAAACCCCCAACGATATTCACCTAACTGCGGACCATATTTTTCTGGACCTTTAACATAATTTTCTACTTCTAACATTTCTCTTTGCAGGTTTTCCTCCATTTTTTCTTCTTCTTTTGAAACCTTTTGTGAGACATTTTTGTCAAATTTGCCTTGACATATATCTCTACGATTTTTCATCTCAGTTGTAGACCAATTACTATAACAACATGGAATACATAATCCTGAAGGTGTTTTTTGTTTATGAAATCCTGGATATTTCTTTTCATTTGCATCATAAAATTGATACACATATTTACCTTTAGGAACTGTCTTTTCCTTTTTTGGAATAATTGCATCTTCAATTTTTGCAACTTTTGGACCACATTTACCATCCAATATGTCTTGTTCAGTTACAGCTGTGTTAGTTAATAAACACCAATAACGTGGACAAGTATAATAAAATTTCTTTGAACTGTCTGTAGGGTCAGCTCCATATTCAATAAAATCAGCAACTTCATCAAAATTATCTGGATTTTCTTTAACCATTTTTTCTTTTTCTTCTTTTGTCAAAATAATAGGCTGTCTTCTATCACTTAAACTAAAAGGACACATACGAGTATATGCGTCAAATTTTTCACCTTTAGTTTTAACAAAAAGTTGAGGAATACGTTCTTCTAATCTTTCAGAAAATGGATTTGGATATTGAAGTTTCATTCCAGTAATGTCTCTTACTGTATTTATAGAAACATCCTTTACTTTTACTTTTTCTTTTTCTTGTGGTTTTTTATTGTTTTTAGCTTTAGGTTTAATAACAATTATTTCTTCTACTGACTCTTCTTGTTCCTCTGGTTCTTCTACTGACTCTTCTTGTTCCTCTACTGGTTCTTCTTGTTCCTCTGGTTCTTTTTCCTCCTTTGGTTCCTCTGGTTCCTCTGGTTCTTTTTCCTCTGGTTCTTTTTCCTCCTTTGGTTCCTCTGGTTCTTTTTCCTCCTTTGGTTCCTCTGGTTCTTTTTCCTCCTTTGGTTCCTCTGGTTCTTCTGATTTAACAGATTCTGATTTTGTTGACTCACTAGGTAAAGACAAAGACCCCAATGAACCTAAATCAGATAAACCTTCAATAGTATCTTTTATATTATTATCTGAATTAGATGCTAATGATTCAGATTTTAATTTTGCATCCGAATCTGAATCTGAAGATTTTGATAAACTTTCAGATTCTATTTCTTCACTGCTTTCACTATTATTTTTTCCACCTTTTAAATCATTATCAGATTCAGAATCATACCCTAACAAATCCAATAATGTATCCATATTTTCTCCTTCTTTTTCTAAATCTTCTTTATTGTAAACTGGACTTTCATCTTGAAAGCTAGGTACCATATTTTCACTTATTGTCTTTTCTGATTGAGATGTTATATTATCAAATTGTATATCATCTACTTCTTTTTGTGAACACAATTCCTTTATTTCTTGACTCTTAATATCTGAACTATGAATGTCTTGATTAATTCTTACAATAGTATCTAAATAAACAGGCAATACATTTAAATAATAAACATTATTGATTCCACTTACTTCAATTGTTAATTCACTTGTAATTAAATTAGCCGTAAATAATGTTTTGAACCCAGGATTTATTTTTATCATTAGCATACGCTTTTTATTTGCACCACGAATTATTTCCAATTCAGACCTTATTTTAGCTATTAAATCAGTTGCTGATTCTTCATCTAATTCTGGATAGTTTTCAATTAAACTAACTATAATTTCATCTATTTTATATCCTTGGTCTATTTTTTCAATAATAAATGCTTCTTGACTATCTAATTTACTAAAATTGGCAACACGTTTATAACGCATTTGTATACCGCGTTTAAAATCACCAGATTCAATAGTAAATACACTTGAAATGCATCCAATAAATTTATTAATATCAATTGACTTACTGATGTTATACACAGTCTTGAATTTTAAATCACGTATTTCTACATTAATATTTGAAAGTGATTTAAACAATGGTATTTCTAATCCACTTTGTTCAAAAAAACCTTTTATTTGTTCTATTAAAGGATTAACTGCAAGACTAATTATTTGGTCAATATTTTCAAACATATTTTCACCTTGAACTAACAAAATGGGAGATTCAAAATCTAAAAGTGGATATACACTGATATTTCCATTTTCTTCAAATTCACAAGACATATAATATGTTTTTCCACTATAATCTACAGTAGTATAAACAGCAACACAACGATTTTTACCAATATTTCTCATCAATTTAAATATTGCTGCCTTTTGTAAATAGGGTATTTTTTTACCATCTTTTGTCATTTCTGGTGCAAATAATCGATAAATATTTTCTTGTCTTGTTTCTGGATTATATTTAATAAGAGGAAATGATTGAGTAGCATGTATAAGTTTAAATATTACATCAATTGGTATTTTTATTTTAAAATCAGGATACATTGTTGCTTTAACATATGTTACTCCAGTAATACGATTATTTAAAGAAAAATTATCAGATGATTTTTTTGTTTCAAATATATTATAAAACATACTAACATTTTCAAAATTACGTTGTACAGATGATGATAGCAATACATTTGTGTTTTCAATTAATTTTGATTTTTCTTTATCTAATTTATCCAATGTATCAATATTATCTTTATATAAAAATGGATAATAGATTTTTGCACTATATTCACTAGAAATATCATTTATATCTGCTAGTTCATATACATCTTTGGCTAAACATAAATAAATAGTATTTTTATATATTGAACCATTTTCTAAAAGTAAATTACCATTTAATGTTGTCAGTTCTCTTCTAGAACGTTCTAGTAATGGATCAAAACCTTTAATATTAAAAGGATTTGCTATTATAGGATATTCGGTTTCAAATACAAATTTTTGACCTAATGATTTGCCAACATAATAATCACGATTTGGTAAATCTAACTTTAAAATATCATCGAAAATATATTTAGCTTTGTCTTGAATATTAAAATTAATAAGTATTCCATTTTCATCATATAAGTTGTTAGTTATCTGTTCAAATCTAGTTCTTGTTAATGCTATTTTATCATTTTGTGTTAAACTTTGATAAACTGTAATAGGATTTAGTTTTTCTTTAACTAAACAAAATAAATACAGTTCATTTAATGATTCATTTTTTTCACTAGCTTCAAATATTTTAAGTTTAATGCTACCTATATTGTCATCAATATGTATAGATTCTTTTAAAAATATAACATCTATTTTATTTTTATTTATTTCATCAATCTCATGTTTATCAAATATTTGTGAAAATATTTTGTTAAAAGGGTCTCTTTCAAATAAATCATTTGGGTCGTCAACTTCCTCCCTAAAATAATCACCACAGAATACATATATGACATCTGTTTGTTCTTTATCGGTTAATTTATTTACTTTAAATATAGGAAATAATGACATATATATTATATAAATGTTATTATTTTTAACTATTTTCTTTGAATAAATCAAATACATTACTAATCTTAGGTATATGTAATAATCTTTGGTGGATTATCATTTCTATCTTTATATATTTGTGTTTTTTTATCATTTTCAATAAATTTTTTTAGCAAATTATATTGTTTTCCTTCAATATTTTTAATTTCATTTAGCTCTTTATTTATTATTTCCTCTAACATTCCTGTCTTTTTCAATGCTTTATTTTTCAAAAATATATTATGCTCCATTGATTTTATATAAATTATACATATTATTTTTACAATAATATTTTTATTTTACTAATCAGAATCAAAATATTGGTTCAACTTATTATACCCAGTTGGATTTTTTGATTTACAAATATAATGTTTATCAGAAATCATATCAAAACTATTGCAACCTGTTGACTTTACACATATTGCTAAACATTCATCCATTCTTTTGACCCATCTTATCATATTTGCATTAATAATCGTGTTAGTATCTACCTTTATAAAATTATGTTCCATTACTAATTTATATACTATTTTCTTTATATTATATTATATTATATTATATTATATTATATTATATTATATTATATTATATTATATTATATTATAATATATTATATTATATCAAAATTAATTAAAATCATAATAAGGATTATCTGTTATTGTCATGCCACAATAATCTTCTGGTTTTTTTTTATAATCGATTGGATTATATATATTTGCCTCTTTTGCATTTATAAGAAGAAACTTAAAATTAGCCCAAAATTCTCTATTATGCCCTTCTGTTTTTGTCATTACATGTGATAATTCATGTATTGCAACAAATGTTAACGTATTTAAGTCTATTAATTTAGTATCATCCTTTTTCTTATTTAAACAAAACGCAATCTTTTCACCTTTGTTTTCACTATATGCAGTATGTTCACTTGTTGGCAATGTTTCTGAAATAGTAGTTGGATTAAACTTTTGAACAAGCCTTTGTACGTCTTCATTATCTGGATACTTTTTACCACAATATGCAACTAATTCTTTACAATTTTCGGTGACTTTTGCTAACAAATCAGCAGCCAATTGCAATTTACTACGTTCTCTTACACAATAACGTTCTCCATCTACATCTGAAATTATACATTTTAAATTATATGCATCTGATTCACTGTACACTTTTAATCCAACAAAAATAACAAATATTATTATAATATATACTAAAATACTATCTTTATCTAAGTTAATCATTTATTATATACTAACAAAAAGTATTTTTACATATTTATTATTTTTATTTATATGTAAAATAATTCAGTCATAAAAATTACCACCAAACAATAACAACACCATTGCCCCCCTTGCCTCCTGTTCCAATGCTATAATACGTCACCGCACCTCCACCTCCTCCACCATATCCAGTGGATAATGAATTAGTTGCTGGCAACCCATTTAAACCATACCCATTATTAGTGCTTGGTCCGCCAGTAGACCCTCCACGCCCTTGACCACCTAACCCTCCATAAAAATAATTAGACGTATACTTGCCCCCGCCACCTCCACCTCCAGCACTAAAATTATTACCTGCGAATGTAAATGTATAACCACCATTTACATTAGTTACAGCATCATTACCATTTGCTTGATCTGCACCTCCAGGACCACCACCACCACCGCCTGTACCACCTGGACCCTTTCCTGCAACACCACCATTTCCACTATCACTTTCAAAATGGTAACCACCCCCTCCTCCGCCTGCAGTACCAATATCAGTAAAACCTGAATCATTTCCATTAATTCCTGGATTAGCTGAGTCTCCTCCTGCCCCTCCATTTCCAACTGCTATGTTATATTCCTTGTCTGCTGTTGCAGTTAATATTCCATAAAATCCTGCTCCCCCTCCCCCACCACCACCATATTTTTTACTGGTTGATGCACTTCCTCCTCCTCCTCCTCCTCCAATTATAATAACATTAATTTGAGTGTCTTTACTAAACTTAATTGTTGAAGTTGCAGACCTTGATGAATCGTATACTTCAAAAAGATAACTATTTGTCTGTGGACTACTTATAGAAGTATTATCTATATTATTTGCTGTTACGACTAAAGGCATTATTGGAGCAGAAAAAATGCTGCTTAAATCAACATCATTAATAGCATATCCGGTATTATATGTAACTCCAGTTCCTGGTAAAAAAATATCTGTTAAATCTTTGTTTAAACTTGTAGAGAAATATCCTGTTTGATATGTTAATGGTGTACCATTACCTAATGGTTGGAATATATCCGCTAAATCAACTAAAGTTCCAGTATTGGGGTTTAATGTTGTAAACCCAGTTGGTGCATTGCCGCTCATAATTTATACATTATGTATAAATTATAATTTTCATAATTAACAGTAAACATTAGAATAAATTATTTTTCTTTTTCTTTTTCATAAAATTCATCAATCAAATTTAATGATTGTTTTCCGTCCCATATAGACCCTGACCCTTGATGAACTATAAAAACGTCATTATATCCTTTTGCTTCTGTTTCTACATTTATTGCGCCATTTTCTTTCAATAATCTAAATAAATTATTTATCCATAATTTATGATGATCAGCAATAAAATATAAATTAGGATTAGTACAATTATTATAATCTTCTAATATTTTTGCTAATTCTTGTTTATCTGGTGTTCGTAAAAATAAGTCTATTTTGTTATCATCATAAAAATCATATTCATTTTCTCTACCATATACTTCTCTCATACATTCTTTATAATCATCTCCATTTATTAAACCATCAGGACAACCATCCCATTCTGG
>Ga0114966_10000199_pt1 | contig 56912 bp, 57 predicted proteins | sample M_130207_XF_Meta_FD_87029 | JGI IMG/M metagenome (GOLD analysis project Ga0114966, IMG submission 87029) | Freshwater microbial communities from Lake Montjoie, Canada to study carbon cycling - M_130207_XF_MetaG | ecosystem: Environmental > Aquatic > Freshwater > Lake | place: Lake Montjoie... | reverse complement strand
CGCGGCCTTATCGGCACCGCCGGCAACCGCGATCACTCGCGCGCCTGCTGCGAGACCGAGTTGGATCGCCGCGGAACCGGTGCCGCCACTCGCACCAGTGACGAGCAACGTCTCCCCCGCCGCAAGGTGTCCCCGGTCGTGCAGCGCGAAGTAGGTGGTGCCGTAGTTCACGACGAGCGCGACGGCCTTCTCGGCCGGCAGCTCGTCGGGCAGCTTCCAGGTGCGCTTGGCGTTGGCCACGCCGATCTCGGCGAGGCCACGACCGCTGCTCGCGAGTACGCGATCGCCCACCGCGAAACCGTGCACTCCCTCGCCGAGCGCGAGCACGCGCCCCGCCCACTCACCGCCGGGCGTGAACGGGATCGGCGTCGGCGCCTGATACTTGCCCTGGCACATCAACACGTCGGGGAACGCGAGCCCGACTGCGTCGATGGCCACCTGAAGTTCACCTGCTCCCGCTTCGGGCGGCACGTCCTCCTCGATGTGCAACACGTCGAGAGGGTCACCGAGTTCGTGGAGTCGCCATATGCGCATGGACGCGCACGCTACTGCCGGCCGAACATCGGCATCTGGTGGTCAGTGGCGCAGCGTGGCCGGCAGTGACTTCTCGACGGCGGTGATGCAACGCGCCCGGACTTCGGTGATCTCGGTGTCGGTGAGCGTGCGATCGGCAGCCTGCAGCCGCAATGCGTACGCCAGGCTGCGGGTGCCCTCGGCGACCCGATCGCCGCGATATACGTCGAACAGCGCGAGTGACACGAGGAGGTCACCTGCGGCCTTGCGGATCTGGCGCTCGACATCAGCCGCCGGACACGTCTCGGCCACCTCGAACGCGAGGTCGACGTCGCTTGACGGGTACCGGCTGAACCGGTTGTAGGGACGCTCGCCGTGCGGTAGATCGAGCAGCACGTCGAGGTCAACCTCAAGCCATGCCACCCGCTCGGGCACTCCGAACGACTCGCACACGGCGGGGTCGATCTCGCCCAGGGCACCCACGATCGTGCCAGCCACTTCGATGAGCGCGGTGCGCGACGGATGCAGCCCACTGGCGGTCGTCTGAACCATGCGGTCCTTCTTCAGCGCGAACGCATCTACGAGCGCGCTCCACACGTCGATCGCGGCCGACGCCTCGCGGCCGCCGAGCGCCACGGCTAGCACCTCGCGCTCATCGGGGAGGCGCTGTTCCCTCTTGGGGTGTGCGTAGACGTGGCCCACCTCGAAGATGCGCAGGCCCAGGTTCCGGTGCGACGCGTTGTACGCCAGCGTCTTGAGCAGCCCCACGCGCAGCGACGTACGCAAAACCGATTCCTCGGCCACCAACGGATTGGTGAGCTCAATCGGATGCCCGTCGCAGCCGGCGCGCTCGAGGTCGCCCGGAGCGAGGAACGGCAGGGGAAGCACCTCGTCGATGCCGAGGCCGGTGAGCGTGCGCCGCACCGTGCGTCGTTCGGTCTGACGCGTCGACAGCGTGCCCGTGAGCGGCGAGCGCGGCACGGTCTTGCCGATCGCCGTGAAGCCGACACGGCGAGCGATCTCCTCGATTATCTCGATCTCGTTGGTGGTGTCGAGGCGAAACGTGGGGATCGTGACGTGCTGATCGGGGCCGGTGACCCGAACGTCGAACCCGATCGGTTCGAGCGCGCTCGCGATGGACGCCTGGTCGAGCGCGGTGCCGAGGATGGCGTTGACTCGCGCGGTGCGCACCAGCACCGGCTCGCGCGACGGAGTATTGCCGCGCACGTCGATCGTGCCCGGCGCGAGCGTGGCACCGGTCTGCGCGAGCAGCTCGGCGAAGCGCCGCGCCGCGCGGTCGGCCAGCTCGGGGTCGCAACTGCGCTCGTAGCGCGTGGACGCCTCGCTACGCAGACCGAGTCGCTTCGCGGTCTGCGCGATCGTCAGTGGATCCCACCAAGCGATCTCGAGGAGTACCGACGTGGTCTGGTCGTCGATCTCCGTGGTCAGCCCGCCCATCACGCCAGCCAGGCTGATGGGGTGGTCGTCGCGATCGCAGATGACGCCGTCGGTCGGGAGCAGCGCGCGCACGTGGCCGTCGAGCGTGGTGAGCGTCTCGCCTTCGACGGCTCGTCGGACGCGCAACGTACCTGCCGTGACCTTGCCGAGATCGAACGTGTGACTCGGCTGCCCGAGCTCGAACATCACATAGTTGGAGACGTCGACGACGTTGTTGATCGGGCGCTGACCGAGCGCAAGCAATCGTTTTTGCATCCATTCGGGCGATGGCCCGATGCGCACGTCGTCGATGACCCGCGCGAGGAAGCGGCCGCACAGGTCGCGATCGAGCACCTCGATGTGGAGGCGCGTGGCCGCGTCGGCGTTGGACGATTCGGCGACCACTGGCTCGGGTATCTGGAATGGCACACCGAGGCGCGCCGCAAGGTCACGGGCGACGCCGGCCACCGACATGGCGTCGGGCCGGTTGCCGGTGACGTCGAGGTCGAATAACACATCGGTCTCGAGGCCGAGCGCCTCGCGCAGCGGGGTGCCCGGTGTGAGCGACGGGTCGAGGATGAAGATCCCTGCGTGGTCATCCGCGAGCTCGAGCTCACGGGCCGAGCACAACATCCCGTTCGACCATTCGCCCCGCAGCTTGCGCTTGGCAATCTCGAGGCCACCCGGCATCACCGTGCCGAGCGTCGCGAGCGGAACGAGATCACCGACCGCCATGTTGAACGCGCCGCAGCAGATCTGCAGCGCTTCACCGTCACCGAGGTCGACATCAACGAGCTGGATCTTGTCGGCTTGGGGGTGCGGTCGCAGCGCCAGCACGCGCGCCACGACCACGCCGTCGAAGTTGCCGCCAAGGACCTGCATGTCTTCGACCGCGAGGCCGAGATCGGACAACGCCTCCGACAGTTCGTCGGCCGAGCCGTCGATCGGCGCGAATTCGCGCAGCCAGGAAAGGAGAACCTTCATCGTGATGCCCCTACTTCAGAACTGCCGGAGGAAACGGACGTCGTTGATGAACATCTCGCGGAGGTCATCGACACCATGGCGCATCAACGCCAGCCGATCGATGCCGAAGCCGAACGCGAACCCGCTGTACTCCTCGGGGTCGATGCCGCCAGCGAGCAGCACGTTGGGGTGCACCATGCCGCAGCCCCCGAGCTCGAGCCACGAGCCGTCGGGACGACGGATGTCGTACTCCGCCGACGGCTCGGTGAAGGGGAAGTAGCTCGGCCGCAACCGCGACGTGAACCCCGGACCGAAGTACGCGGACGTGAACGCCTCGAGGGTGCCGGCCAGGTCGGCGAAAGTGATACCACGATCGACGACGAGCCCTTCGATCTGATGGAACACTGGCATGTGCGTGGCATCGGCGGTGTCCTGGCGGAACACCCGTCCGGGCATGATCGAGTAGATGGGCGGCGACTGCGACTGCATCACCCGGATCTGCACCGGCGACGTGTGCGTGCGCAGCAGCGTGGACTCGGGCTCGCCGTAGTTCACGTAGAAGGTGTCCTGCATAGCCCGCGCCGGGTGACCGACGGCGAAGTTCAACGCACCGAAGTTGTGCCAGTCGTCTTCGATCTCGGGCCCTTCGGCCACGGTGAAGCCCATGCCGACGAAGAGGTCCTCGAGACGATCGCGGGCCTGGGTGACCAGGTGCAGGTGTCCGAGTCGCGTGCGCTCGCGAATCTCGGTGAGGTCGAGGCGTTCGGTCTCGAGCTGTGCGACGCGCGCCGTCTGGGAAAGCTCGTGTCGACGGGCATCGAGGAGCGACTCGATGCGGTCGCGCACCTCGTTCAGCAGCTGGCCAGCCGACCGTCGGGCGTCGGGGTCGAGAGCACCGAGCGCCTTCTTGGCCTCGGCGAGCGCCGACTTCTTGCCGAGAAAGTCGGTCGACACCCGCTGGATCTCGTCGAGTGACGTGGCCCCACCCGCCGCCTGTTCGGCGCGCGCAGGGAGATCGGCAATGTCGGCGTTCATGATGGGCCAGGGTATTCAGTGCGTGGTATCCGCACCTCACGTTTTGGGTACCGTTGCCCGCGTTTGCCGATGCGTTTCATAATCCCCGGCGTTGGCGCGCCATTTCGAACGCGCACACGGCGCCGGCCATGGCTACGTTGAGCGACTCGACCGCGCCAAGCATCGGGATGCGCACGGCGGTGGTCGCCGAGGCCACCACGTCGGCGGGCAGCCCGTGCGCTTCGCTGCCGAGGAGCAGTGCCGTAGGCATGCGGTAGTCGATCGCGGTGTAGTCGGCGCCCGCGTCGATCGAGGTGGCGAGCGTCGTGACACCCCGGGCGTGGAGCGACGCGAGCACGCTGTGCACATCGGCCAGGGCGAGCACCGGGACACGAAAGAGCGATCCCGCCGCGGCGCGCACCACCTTTGGGTTCCACCACTCGACGCCCTGACCGCATGCCACGACCACGCCGATTCCCGCAGCCTCGGCCACGCGCACGAGCGTGCCCGCGTTACCCGGATCGGCCACGTCGACGAGCACCAGCAGCGCATTCGCCGAAGCGAGCAAGCCGGCTGCATCGCGCACCGGCGGGCGGGCCACGGCGATCGCAGGCTGCGGCGCCTCGGTGGACGCCACGCTGCGGAAGACATCGGGCGCCACGAGGTGCACCACGACATTCGCGGCGCGCAGCGCGCGCTCGAGGTCGACGACGGCAGCCACGTCGACCTGATCGGCCGGCACGTACACCTCGTCGACGACGATGCCCGCGTCGAGTGCTTCGTGGACGAGGCGGGGCCCGTCAATGACGAAGCGGCCCGCGTCGGTTCGCGCACTGCGGCGCCCCGAGAGGCGCCGCAGTGTGGCGAGACGTGGATTGCGGGCCGAGAGGACCTCACCACGGAAGCCGGCAGTAGATGCCGGCTTCGGGCGGTCATCGCCAGCCATGGACGTCAGGATCAGCCGAGTGCAGCCTGCGACGCCGCAACGAGCGACGAGAACGCCGCCGCGTCGCGCACGGCCAGATCCGCAAGGATCTTGCGGTCGACTTCGATGCCGGCTTCCTTCAGCCCGGCGATGAACCGGCTGTAGCTGACATCGTTCTGGCGGCATGCCGCGTTGATGCGCTGGATCCACAACGAGCGGAACTCGCCCTTGCGCGCCCGGCGATCGCGGAACGCGTAGTTGCCGGCATGCATCACCGCTTCGTTGGCGGCGCGGTACGAACGGCTGCGGTTGCCGTAGTAGCCCTTGGCTTTTTCGAGAACGGCTTTGTGGTGCTTTTTGGCGTTCACCGCGCGCTTGACTCTGGCCATCGGTGACTCCTTTCGAGAACGGGGGAATTCGGGGGGTTACGAGAAGATTCCGTGCGAGCCGAGGCTCAGTGGTTGTTGAGCAGCTTGTTGATGCGTGCAGCGTCGCCGGGGGCGAGGTCGGCATCGCCGGCCAGCCGACGCTTGCGGCCCGGGCTCTTCTTCTCAAGGATGTGGCGCAGGTTGACCTGACGACGGCGGATGCGGCCGGTGCCGGTCTTCTTGAACCGCTTTGCGGCGCCTCGGTGCGTCTTCATCTTGGGCATTGGTGTTCACCTCTGGTTCGTGCACACGCCGTGCGGCGCTCGGGCGTGCGGGGTGACCGGACGCGCCGAGGCGCTACCGGCGCAGATCGGGATGTGGCGCACCACGGTGGTGCACCACAGGATCGGATCGGGAATCGGTCAGTTCGGCGAGTCGCCGGGCTGTTCCGGGGCGGAGTCGGCAGTTGCGTCGTCCGGTGCGGCATCTTCGGTCAGGGCATCTTCGGCAACGTCGTCATCGGTGAGATCATCTTCGGTGAGGTCGTCGGTCGAGGTGTCGTCGTCGACCAGTTCGTCGGCGGCGTCGTCGTCGGCTACGAGAGCAGACTCCGCACGTTCGCCATCGCTGGCCTTTCGCTTTTTCTCTGCCGCCGCCTGGGCCTTCTTGTCGGGGCCGAGCACCATGACCATATTGCGGCCATCCTGCTTGGGATAAACCTCGACCTGGCCGACCTGTGAAACGGCCCGTGCGACGTGGTCGAGGATCTTGCGTCCGAGCTCGGGGTGTTGCATCTCGCGGCCACGGAACATGATGGTGACCTTGACCTTGTGACCCTCGCCGAGAAACTCCTCGACCTTGCGGGTCTTCGTGTCGAAGTCGCCGGTTCCGATCTTCGGGCGGTACTTCATCTCCTTGACGGAGATGTTCGAGGTCTTCTTGCGGGACTCTTTGGCCCGCTGTGCCGCCTCGTACTTGTACTTCCCGTAGTCCATGATGCGACACACGGGAGGATTCGCCTTGTCCGCGACCTCGACGAGGTCGAGGTCGAGTTGCTTGGCGATCGCGAGTGCCTCGGGCAACGCACGGATGCCCAATTGCTCGCCGTCGGGAGCAATGAGCCTCACCTCACGAGCGCGAATACGCTCGTTGTAGCGGGGTTCGTTACTCGTTGTCGGCGGAGCTATTGCCGATCACGGCTCATCAATGCGCATGTCCTTCCTCGTCGGTGGATGCAAACCAAACGGCCGACCAAAACGAAAAAGGACGGACGTCGGAAAAGCCGACGCCCGCCAATACCGGGCGCCGAAGCCGAAAGGGCCACGTCGCTCGGTGCAGTGTTGCATCGACCTGGCGCACACATGGCCCGAGGGCGCTGGTGGCCGGGTGGGGACGGTTCGTGGTGGACCGGCCAGGCCGACCACCGTGAGCTGCCCCGCTTTCCGCTGGGTTGTACGCAATAGAGTAGCAGGCTCGCGGTGTCCTGCCGCCAACAACCTCCCGCCAACGACCTGGAGCGACATCGATGAGCCTGTGGACCCCTGACGGCGAACGCCCGGTACGTCGCCCCACGGCGGCGCCCGAGCACCTGATCGACGAGCTCTCCGACGACGATCTCGCCGACGCCGAGGCCATCGCCCGCGAGATGGCCGAAGTGCGGGCCGGGGTGGCCTCCACCCCGGCCGCAGTCATCGTGGCGAATCACGTGATGGGCTTCTACGAGCTGGCGGCCATCCACCTCTCGCAGACCCCGCCCAACTTCGCCGACGCTATGGTCGGCATCGACGCGATGGCGTCCGTGCTCGACAAGCTCCAAGGCCGCCTCGGCGAGCACGAGGACGTGCTGCGCGATGCCCGCTCCCAGCTCCAGATGGCCTTCGTTGAACTGAAGCGCCAAGCCGACGCCGACGCCGACGAGGCCTAGCCCTAGGGGGGCGGAGCACAGCGGCCAGAGCGCCGCCGTCGAGCCAGAATTGCGGAATCCGCTCCCAGGTCGATTCGGCAGCAGCCGCTGCACGCCTCGCACGCGGCCGTCATCAGCACGAACAGCGCCTTTGCGCTGATCCGAGACATCAGGTCCGCCCCCACGGGAAGGTCAGCCGCTGACGATCCCAACTGCTTCCCAGCGGCCGGAGTGACCGGGCACCAAGGAGAACACACCCACGGTGCCCACGTCGATGAGGCGGGAGCCATCGGCGATCGAGGTGCAGTGGAACCACCATTCGCGTCCGTCGGAACCCCGGATAGTGCCGTAGCCCGCCGTCGCGTCGTAGGCGATGACCTCGCCCCGCTGGGGTGCGATCTCCGGCAAGGCCGGTGCGACCGGATGCGACATGACGTCGGTCAGTGAACGATCTTCGAGATCGGGATCTCGAGCAGGTCGGTGGCGCCCGCGTCCTTGAGTGCCGGGATCAGCACGTTGATCTGTGCCTTGGGCACCACTGCTTCGACGGCGTAGCCCTGGCCGGCGAACAGCTCGTTCACCGTGGGCGACTTCATGGACGGCAGGATCGCAATGACCGCGTCGAGGGCAGCCTTGCCCACGTTCAGCTTTACGAGCACCTTGCCCCGAGCCTCGAGCACACCGTCGAGCAATGTCTTGAGCTGCTCCATGGCGTGGCGCTTGTCGGGGTCCTCGTAGGACTCGCGGTTGGCGATGATCTCGGTGAAACTCGTAAGAAGAGTGTCGATGATCTTGAGGCCCGCGGCCTTCAGCGCGCGGCCGGTCTCGGTGATGTCGACCACCGCATCGACGATGTCGGGCACCTTGGCCTCGGTCGCGCCGTAGCTCAGTTGGATGTCGGCCTCGACGCCGTGGCGCTCGAAGTAGCGCCGGGTCAGCTCGGGGTACTCCGACGAGATGCGCACGCCTTGGGGGAGATCGGCGGCCGACTCGAACGGCGAGTCCTGCGGCACGGCCAGCACGATGCGCACCGGGTTCGACGTGGCCTTCGAGTACTTGAGCTCGCCCAGCGAGATCACGTCAGACGAGGTCTCCTCGATCCAGTCGCGACCGGTGATGCCGAGGTCGAACAGGCCCTGGGACACGTAGCGGCCGATCTCTTGCGGGCGCAGGATGCGTACGTTGTCGATGCGCGGGTCGGCGATCGTGGCCTTGTAGTCGACAGAGGAGTTCCGCCGCACGGACAGGTCCGCGGCATCGAACAGTTCGAGGGTGGCTTTTTCGAGCGACCCCTTGGGCAGGACCAGGTTCAGCACGCCCGCACGCTACCGGCGTCATGTGGACGCACCACGAGCCGAACGTCCCCGCCGAGCCGGGTGACCGAGTGGAAGCCGCCGCGCCAGACCTCGGCCAGCGTGCTTGCGCCCGCACCGGCGAACATCGCTCGGGCGTCGTCACCCCCGAAGATGACCGGTGCCAAGTAGAAGACGTACTCGTCGACCAGGCCCGCGGCATGGAAGCGGCCGGCCACCGTGGCCCCGCCCTCGACGAGCACCTGCACCACTCCTGCGGCGGCGAGTTCGGCCAGCACATCGGCGAGGGGACCACTGCACGAGCGCGCCGGTTGCACCCGAGCGCCGGCGTCGGCGCGCCCCAGCACGACGCGCAGTGGATCGACGCCGGCGTCGGGCACCTCGCCTGCGGCATGGAAGTCGCTCACGGTGAGCGAGGGGTTGTCGGCACGCACGGTGCCCGCGCCCACGACGACTGCGTCGCTCTCGGCGCGTAGGCGATGCCCGTCGGCCCGTGCCTCGGGACCGGTGATCCACTGTGACGTGCCATCGGGCGCCGCGATGCGGCCGTCGAGCGAAGCCCCGAGTTTCAGCACCACATGCGGACGCCCGAGCGTGCGGTGTGTGATGTACGCCCGCAGTTGCTCGGCGATCGCGGCCGCGCCCACGCCCACGCTGATCTCGAGACCCCCGGAACGGAGCAGAGCGATGCCGCGACCCGCGACCTGCGGATCGGGATCGATGAGGCCGACGACGACGCGCGCCACACCGGCGTCCACGATCGCCTGGGCGCACGGACCAGTGCGGCCGTGATGCGAGCACGGTTCGAGGGTGCTGTAAAGGGTGGACCCGCGTGCCAACTCGCCCGCGGCGCGCAGTGCACCGATCTCGGCGTGGGATCCGCCGGGCGCGCTCGTCGCGCCCTGGAACACGTCGCCCTGGGCGGTCACCACGACCGCGCCGACCCACGGGTTCGGTGGTGCGAGCAATCGCACCGTTGACGCGTTAGCCACCGCGAGCCGCATGAACCGATCGTCACGCGAGTGGTCGAACTCGGGGCCGGGGCCGGAGGCGGACATCAGTGGATGGTCGGCGCGTCGACCATGAGCCTCACCGCGTGGGGTACGACGTCGATGACCGCTGCGAGGCACTCGGCCGCGCCCTTCGGCGAGCCAGGTGTGTTGAGCACGAGCGCTGAGCCGACCGTTCCCGCGACACCCCGCGACAACCGACCGAGGGGGTTCACGAGACGCATCGCCTCGGCCAGGCCCGGGGCTTCGCGCTCGAGCACCACGCGCGTTCCTTCGGGTGTCTGATCACGAGGCCCGAAGCCGGTTCCCCCCGTGGTCACGATGAGTCCAGTGAAGCCCTCGGCGAGCGATCGGAGCGCCGCTGCGACGTTGTCGCGCCCGTCGGCCACCACCTGACGATCGACCACCGTGACCCCGTGCGAGGTGAGGACGGTGACCAGCGCGACCCCCGACTTGTCCTCGCGAGTGCCTGCGATGACACCGTCGGACACGGTGAGCACCTTCGCTTCGATACCGGTGGTGTCGTGGTCAGCCATGGACCATGAGGTTAGTGCTGTGGCTGGTACCTGAACTTGAGCGGCGAGCCCTTTCGTCACGGCGCGCCACATCCGGGCCCCATAGGGTGATGACCGGATGAATGACACCGACCCGTCCGCGTCCCGCCAGACTGCGCCGCGCCACGAGGTTCCGACCATCGGCAGCGTCCTTCGCGACCGCTACGTGCGCCGCTTCGTCACGGCGCAGTTCGCGACCTCCATCGGCATCTTCCTGCAGATCGCAGTACTCGCCAAGCAGCTGTACGACATCACGAACAGCGCGCTCGCGCTCGGAGTCCTGGGTCTCGTCGAGTTCGCCCCCGCCGCCATGCTGGTCCTCGTCACCGGCACGGTCGCAGATCGATTCGATCGCCGCAAGGTGGCGGCGTGCGCGCTCGTCGGGCAATGCCTCGCCACGCTCGCCCTTTTGCTCTACGCCCGAACCGACCCCACCGAGGCGTGGCCGCTCTTCGTGATCGCGTTCGGCTACGGCGTCGCTCGTGCGTTCATGTCGCCGTCGACCCGTTCGATGCCACCCATGATCGCGCCCGACAACGGCCTGCCCCGGATGATCGCCGTGTCGTCCATCGCCATGACACTTGCGGTCATCATCGGCCCGGCCGCGTCGGGCTTTCTCTACTCGTCAGGTGCGTGGGTCGCGTACGCGGTGTCACTCGGCGCGCAGCTGTTGGGCCTCGGCGGGATCCTGCTGGTCCAGTTCCGCCGACAGTCGGCGCGATCCACTGACCGGCCGACCATGCACCACGCGCTTGAAGGCCTCCGGTTCATCCGGCACACGCCGCTGTTGCTCGCAGCCATCGCGCTCGACCTGTTCGCCGTTCTATTCGGTGGCGCCGTGGCGCTGCTCCCCGCGATCGCCGACGAACGTCTCGGCGTCGGCGACGTCGGTTACGGATGGCTGCGTGCGTCGGTGGGCATCGGCGGCGGGTTGATGGCAATCGCCCTTTCGTTCCGACCGGTGCAGCGGAACATCGGCCGCGTGCTCCTGTTCGTCGTCGGAATCTTCGGCGCAGCCACTGTTGTGCTCGGCCTCACCCGGAACTACGCGCTCGCGTTTGTGTCGCTCGCGGTGCTGAGCGGGGCGGACATGGTGAGCATGGTCATCCGCAGCACACTTGTCCCCCTCGCGACGCCCGACGACAAACGCGGGCGCGTGTTCGCGGTCGAGATGTTGTTCATCGGCGCATCGAACGAGCTCGGCGCGTTCGAGAGCGGTGTCGCCGCCGCCGTCATCGGCACCGGAGCGGCCATCGTCAGCGGAGGCCTGGCTACGATCGCCATCGTCGGACTGTGGTGGGTCTTCTTCCCGGCACTGCGCAACGTCGACCGCTACGAGGATCTCTCCAACCACACCGGGCCTTCAGGCTGACGGCAACTGTCGGTCAGCGGTAGCGGTAGCGGAACAGGCACATGCCGTCAGTTCCTTCGTCCTGGGGTAGCAGGCGAGCGCCACGCTCGTCGCGACGCCACGGTGCGCCTTCGACGACAACCGGGACGAGCTCGGGGTGTGCCGCGGCGACGTATGCGTCGATGCCGCGCGATTCGGCGTTGCTGAGCGTGCAAACGCTGTACACGAGCATGCCGTCGGGGGCGAGCACGCGCACGGCTTCGTCGATCAAGGCGCGCTGCACGTCGACGAGGCGATCGATCGAGTCGGGCGTGATGCGCCACCTCGCGTCGGGGCGTCGGCGGAGCGCGCCGAGTCCGGAACACGGCGCGTCGACGAGCACCCGGTCGAACGCGTTGTCGCGCCATGGCAGTCCGCGACCATCGGCCGTCACGACGTGCAGATTCTGGCTGCCCAGAGTGCGGCGATTCTCGACGATGAGCGAGAGCCGTCCGACGCGCACGTCACCGGCGAACACCATGGCGCCGGTGGACGCGAGTGCGGTGGCCTTGCCGCCGGGCGCCGCGCACACGTCGGCCACTCGCAGGCCGGGCCCGGCCTCGACTGCGTCGGCGACGAGTTGCGAAGCGACATCTTGGCGGTACCCATCGGCGCGCACGTGCACCGTGGCGGGCTCATTCATCGCGGCGAGTGCAGCCATGGCCTCGTCTCGACCGAGGTCGGCGACGAGACGATCGACGATCCAGTCGGGGTAGCTCAATCGCGTGCCGATGTCGGGCCAACCGACGGCATCGATGGGGCTGCTCGCGACGCGCCGCAGGATCGCGTTGACGAAACCGCGTGCTCGTTTCGGCGTCGCACCCACGGTGGCATCGACCGCAGCGTGGGCCGGCGTGCCCAAGAAGGCGAGCTGGTAGGCACCGATGCGCAGCGCCGCGCGCACGACCGGTTCGACCACCTGGTCGATCACGAACCGGTCGACCAGGTGGTCGCACGCCCGCCGCATGCGCGTGGTGCCGTAGACGAGCTCGGTGACAAAGCCCCGGTCGCGCTCGTCGAGCCCCGAGGACGAGAGCATCGCAGGCACGAGCAGGTTTGCGTACGCCCCATCGCGATCGATGCGTTCGAGGGCCTCGATGGCCACCCGCCGCGCATCGGGTGCGGGTGGGCGCGGCGTCTTGGTCCGCGGCCCGCCCGAACGTGACGGTGGACGGCGGGTCATGCGCCGAGACGATCGGTGGGTGTGGGACGCGCGCCGTTGCGCCATGCAGCGATCGGCTGCCGCCCTTTGCCTTCGGGCTGGACCTCGATGAACTCGAGGACACCGTCGCCGGTTCCGACGAACGCGCCCTCGATCTGACCCGGCGCGAGCGGCACGGCAACCACAAACGGGTCGACCACGCGCGTGCGCCACACCTTGAGGCGCTTGCCCCGGAACGTGGTCCACGCATCACCGAGGCGCACGGTCGCGTGCACCGCCGACGCGGAAGAGCCGAAGTCGAGCGCCAACTCGCGGGGGTCGATCTTGGACGCGTGCGTGACGTCGCCGATCTGCGCCTCGGCCGGACCGAGGCCGCGGGTAAGGGCGTCGAGGAGTAGCTCGGTGCCGATTTCCACAAGCCGTCCGCGCAGCTCATCGAGCGACTCGTCAGGATCAATCGGCGTCTCGGCCCGGCGGTAGACACCACCCGTGTCGAGGCCTTCCTCGACCGCCATGACGCACACACCAGTGGTTGCGTCGCCGGCGAGAATCGCCCGCTCGACGGGCGCCGCCCCGCGCCAGCGTGGCAGCAGTGAGAAGTGCAGGTTCACCATGGGCAGCACGTCGAGCACGTGGGGCTTGATGATGCGCCCGAACGCGACGACCACACCGATCTCGGCATCGACATCGAGCAGCGCGTCGACCTCGTCGGTGACGGTGAGCCCGAGATCGAGAGCGACCGCCTTGACCGGCGACGGCACGAGCAAGCCGCCGCGACCTCGGCGCTTGTCGGCGCGGGTCACCACGAGCGGGATCTCGAACCCTGCGGCGTGCAACGCGCGCAGCGGCGCCACTGCGACGTCGGGGGTACCGAGATAGACGAGGCGACGGGGATGCGCGGAGCGATGGGTGTGTGCGGCGAGCTCCGTCACCGCAGCGACAGCCCGCGCCGCTTGGGCGGTGCAGGTTCGACATCGGGCATGGCCATGGCTCGGTCGCGAAGGATCTTCATCGCATCGCGACGCTGGTCTTCGTCGAGGTGCTCGAGCAGCAGCTTGCCATCGAGGTGATCGAACTCGTGCTGGAAGAGCCGGCCGGCAAGTTCGTCGACCTCGAGGTCGATCTCGTTGCCGTCGAGGTCGTAGCCGACGAGATGCACACGGTTGGGCCGCAGGATCTCCCACGAGAGACCGGGCACCGACAGACACCCCTCCTCGTAGAGCCACTCGCCGTCGGTCTCTTTGATGACCGGGTTCACGAGGACGCCCGGCTCGTCGCCGAGGTCGTACACGAACAGGCGCTTCTGTACCCCAACCTGGGGCGCGGCGAGCCCAATGCCGGGCGCGTCGTACATGGTCTCGAACATGTCGTCGACGAGCCTCACCAGTGCGTCGTCGACGTTGGTGATCTCCTTCGCGACCTGCTTGAGCACTGGGTCGCCGAAGACGCGGATCTGGTAGGGCGCCATGAGAGTCAGGCTAGCGGGATACGGTTTTCGTCGTGTCCCACTACTTCGACCCCGTTCCGACCGCCGCGCATCGGGAGTTGACGCTTACGTTGACGTTGCCCGACGTCACACTGCGATTGGACACCGATCGGGGTGTCTTCGCCGGGGCTGCGGTCGACCCCGGAACGAAGTACCTACTCCTCGACGGACCGAAGCCCGACCCTGCGGCCCGTGGCTCACTGCTCGACATCGGGTGCGGCTATGGGCCCATCGCGCTCACCCTCGCCCGCCGCGCCCCGCTGGCCACGGTGTACGCGGTCGAGGTGAACGAGCGGGCCCGCGCGTTGTGCGTCGCCAACGCAGCCGCCAACGGCATCGAGAACGTGATCGTGTGTGCCCCCGATGACGTCCCTGGTCACATCGAGTTCACGGGTATCTGGTCCAACCCACCCATTCGCATCGGCAAGCCCGCGCTGCACGCACTACTCGCCAGCTGGCTGAAGCGGCTCGCTCCGGGCGCGCACGCGTCACTCGTCGTGCAGCGCCATCTGGGCAGCGACTCGCTCGCGGAGTGGCTCACCGCACAGGGCTACCCCACCGAACGCCTCGGCTCGCGCCGCGCGTATCGCATCCTCGACACCACACGAAAGAGCATCGCATGAAGCAGCTCGACGGCACCGGCCAGAAGCGTTTGCACCGATCGTGGCGGCGGCGCACCGAGGGCTCCGTCGCTCTGCTCCTCGACAGCGTGCAGAACCCGTTCAACGTCGGCGCGATCGTGCGCAGCGCGGCGGCCTTCCGGGTCGATCACGTCTGGTTGTCAGGCGCTACCGAGCCCATCAGCCATCCCAAGACCAAGAAGACCGCGCTCGGCGCCGAGCGCTATCTCACGTTCACGGTGTGCGATACCGCCGAGGCTGCGGTGCGCGATGCACAGGCCCAGGGCTATCAGGTGATCGGCATCGAGTTGGCCGACACGGCGGTGCCGCTACACGAGGTGGTGGCCACCAGCCGCGTGTGCCTGGCGCTCGGTCACGAGGACCGTGGCCTCTCGGCCGCGACCCTTACGTTGTGCGACGAGGTCGCGTTCATCCCGATGCTCGGCAAGATCGGATCGCTCAACGTCGCCACTGCGGCGGCGATCGCCTGCTACGAGATGCGTCGCCACAGCTGGATGTCGCCCGCTCCCCCGCCCGGGCCCGCCGCCGCGAGGTCACACGCGGTGGGGATCGACCTCGACGCGTAGCCGCCCCAGCGGCCGCTCCACCGCGGCCAGTACCTCGGCGAGCGTGGCGTGGTCGGGAGCGCGCACCAGCCACCGGCCATCGTTCGGGCCCATCACATCGATGCCCGCAGTCGAACCCAACCGATCGACGAACGCCGGCGCGGCCACGCCCGACACCACCGCCAGTGCCGAGAACGGCGGATACCCGAGCGCTGTGCGCGTCTCACGTTCGGCCGCCACGAGCCGGCCGGGATCGGCGTGCAACACGGCGTCGATGACCTCGTGGCGCGGCAAACGCGTCTGCACGACGACACGGCCCCCCGCAGCCCGACCACCTACCACGCGGGCCGCGCGTACCAGGAGGCCCATCGCTTGCTCGCCTGCCCGAAAGCGCGGGGCGAGCAGTTCCTGATCGAAGTCGAGGAACACCACGGCGCGAGCAGATCGCACCTGGTGGAGTACGGCCTCGGTGCCGATGTACAGATCGCTAGTACGGTCACCCCGCTCGTGCTCGGCGGTGACCTCGGCGACAGGCCGCTGAGCGAGCGCTTCGAGCTCTTCCCGGGCTCGTGTCACCCCGAGGCGCAAGTTCTTCAGCTGCTGTGACCCACACGAGGCGCACAAGGCCGGCCTGATCATTGCGCACTGCCCGCACGCGAGCGCTCCGTCGTCGCGTTGGGTCACCGCCGAGTGGCACCGCTCGCAACGAGCGAGCTCGCCGCACGGCGCGCATGCGAGCAGCCGCGAGCGCCCGGTGCGGTTCAGTACGCACACCACGGGGCCTTCGCCGCGCAGCACCGACACGATGCGTTCGCTGAACAGGCCCCCGTGGCCAACGTCGTCGCGGCGACGGTCGACCACGTCGACAATGGGCCAGCCGGCGCGCTCCACCGCACGAGATGGTGCGCGTTCATCGGCCATCGCGAGCGCGTCGAGCGTCGGAGCCGGAGAGGTGAGCACGCAGGGCACCCCGGCGCGGCGCGCCCGGTCGATACAGACGTCGCGGGCGTGCCAGGTCGGCATGCGCTCTTCTTGATAGGTCTCGACGTGCTCGTCAACGACCACGATGGCTGCCAGGTCGCGCACGGGCGCGAACGCCGCAGCACGCACGCCGACCACGGTGGCCCCTGCCGCGCCGACCGCCCAGTCACGCGGGTGAAGTGCGACGATGACCCCAGAACGACGGAGCCGCGTCGCGAACGTGCGGGCTTCATCGACGGACGGCGCCAGGATCAGCGCGTTGCCTCGCCGGGTCGCGGCGGCGAGCACGTCGAATGCGTCGTCGGCCGGTGGCAGGCGAAGGACGAGGGGCGCCGCCGTAGCGAACGCTTCGTCATACGACACCCCTGCCCCCTGGGGTGCCACCACGTGCGGCCGGGCCAGCGGCAGTGCCCGGACCGCCGTCGGCGGCGAAGCCGTGGTCAATACGTTGGCCAGGCGTCCGTACCAACGCCATGCGGTCGCTCGAGCCAGGTCGAGCACGTCAACCGGCGGGCCGAGCGAGGACACCTTGGCGAGCGGCCGCAGCGTGACGCCCTCGGGTGGTGCCACGTCAACCTCGAGCACCCACGCGCCGACGCGCCGACCGTGGAGGTCGATGCGCACCAGCGAACCCGGTTGCACGATCGCGCCGCGCGGATCTCCGGGCGCGTCCCAGTCCGCGGGGACGACGTAGTCGAAGGTGCGGTCGATGCCCGCCACATCGGGCAGGACGCGCACGACGCGGCCGTCAGGCCGCGTCGTGGCGATGGACTTGCGAGCGCGAACTGGCTCGGGGAAGAGTTCGAGCGCGTCGTCGATGGGCTCGGGGCTCAGAGGCCGAGCGCCGACTTGAGGTCGTCGACCCGGTCGGTGAGCTCCCAGGTAAACGCGTCGCCAATTCGACCGAAGTGACCGTAGGCCGCGGTGGCCTTGTACTTCGGCTTGCGCAGATCGAGGTCGCGGATGATCGCCGCCGGGCGAAGGTCGAACACCTCGTCCACGGCGCGGGAGATGGCCGCCTGGTCGACAGCTTCGGTACCGAAGGTCTCGACGAGCACCGAGATCGGCCGCGCCATGCCGATCGCGTACGCGACCTGCACCTCGCACCGGGTGGCCGCGCCCGAGGCGACCACGTTCTTCGCTACCCACCGCGCGGCGTAGGCCGCGGAGCGGTCGACCTTCGACGGGTCCTTCCCACTGAACGCACCCCCGCCGTGGCGGGCCATGCCCCCATAGGTGTCAACAATGATCTTGCGACCGGTGAGCCCGGCATCCCCGACCGGGCCTCCCACGACGAAACGACCCGTGGGGTTCACGTACACCGCGTAGTCGTCGTCCCGGAACTGCTCGGGGATGATCGGCGTGATGACCTGCTCGATGAGGTCAGGACGGATCATGGTGTCGCGGTCAATTCCGTCGTTGTGCTGGGTGGAGATCAGCACCGCCTTCAGGCGCACGGGCGTGTTGCCCTCATACTCGAACGTGACCTGCGTCTTGCCGTCGGGGCGCAGGTACGGGATCTGACCCGACTTGCGTACCTCGGCCAGGCGCTCGGCCAGCCGATGCGCGAGGTGGATCGGCAGCGGCATGAGCACGTCGGTCTCGTTGCACGCGTAGCCGAACATGATCCCCTGGTCGCCCGCGCCTTGCTTGTCGAGAAGGTCCGACTCGCCGGAACGGCCCGACCGGACCTCTTCGGAGTCGTCGACACCCTGCGCGATGTCGGGCGACTGCTCGTCGATCGCGATCATCACGCCGCACGTGTTGCCGTCGTAACCGAACGATTCACGGTCGTAGCCGATGCCCTTGATCGTTTTGCGCACGATGCTCGGGATGTCGACGTAGGCCGATGTGGTGATCTCGCCCGCGACGATGGCCAGCCCGGTGGTGACGAGTGTCTCGCACGCCACCCGGCTCATCGGGTCTTGCTCGATCAACGCATCGAGGATCGAATCAGAGATCTGATCCGCCATCTTGTCGGGGTGGCCCTCGGTGACGGATTCCGAGGTGAAGAGCCAGTTGGTCACGTTATTCCTGCCTTGGGGACGTAGGGGTCAGCGATTTGCGCTGATCCCTACGAGGAGATCGAGGTACGCCGGGTGACGATCGCGTCGCAAATGGCATCGGCGATGACCCGCTTGTCGGCCAGAGGTATAGCAGTTGCCTGGCCGCCAGCGGTGATAATCGTGACCGCATTGGTGTCGTGGGCGAATCCGACATCGGGTGCACCGACGTCGTTGGCCACGATCAGGTCGAGATTCTTGCGCGTCAGCTTTTCGCGCGCGTTGACGAGGACGTCGTTGGTCTCGGCTGCGAAGCCGACGATCACTTGCCCAGCTCGCTTGCCGCGACCGAGGTCGACGAGGAAGTCATGCGTGGGCTCGAGGATGATGTCCGAGAGACCGTCGCCCTTTTTGATCTTGCGATCAGCAACGCTCTTGGGTCGGAAGTCGGCCACGGCCGCGGCCATCACGATGACGTCGAAGTCGGTGGCACGCGACATGACGGCGGCCTCCATCTCGGCTGCGCTCTCGACTCGCACCACGTCGACCCCGACCGGAACCGAACGATCAGCGGTGGTCACGAGCGTGACCGCCGCACCCCGCGCCCACGCAGCCGCGGCGACGGCGTATCCCTGCTTGCCGGTGGAGCGGTTGGTCACCACACGAACGGGGTCGATGGCTTCGCGGGTACCGCCCGCGGTGACGAGCACACGCACGTCACGCAGGTCGCCGCCGGACAACAGTCGTTCGGCGTGGGCAACGATGACCTCGGGTGAGGCAAGTCGGCCGAGGCCGAGATCACCACCCGCGAGGCGGCCCGCCTCGGGCGCGACCACGTGCACGCCGCGCCCAATGAGAACCTCGAGGTTGTCCTGCACGGACGGGTGCTCCCACATCTCGGTGTGCATCGCCGGGCATACGAGCACCGGGGCGCGGCTGGCGATGAGGGTCGCGGTGAGGAGGTCGGCCGAACGGCCAGTGCGATAGTCGGAAAGCAACCGAGCAGTGGCCGGCGCGATGAGGATCAGATCGGCCTGCTGACCGAGCCGCGTGTGCGGGATGGGGCTGGCCTCGTTCCACAGGCTCGACTGCACCGGCTCGGAGGCCAGTGCCGAGAACGTGGTCTCGCCAACGAAGTGCAGCGCGCCCTTGGTGAGCACGGGAACCACGTGCGCGCCTGCGTCGACCAGCCGGCGACACACATCGATGGCCTTGTAGGCCGCGATGCCGCCGCAGACTCCGAGAACGACGCGCCGTCCGGCGAGGGCAGACATTCGCTGGTGAAGATCAGTCGGTGAGCGCGGCCTCGGCCGCATCGGAGCCGTCGGCCAGGACCTCGGCGACGGGGACGATCTTGTCGGCGGCGATCTCTTCGAACGCGATCGATAGCGGCTTGCGGGCCGTAGAGGTGACCTGCGGGGGGATGGACGACCCGAGGCCTTCGCCGAGATGACCGAAGTACGAGTTGATCTGGCGGGCCCTCTTGGCCGACAAGGTGACCAACGTGAACTTCGAATGCGACCGGTCGAGCAGTTCCTCGATCGGCGGGTTGACCATGCTGTCGTGGCGCTGGGCCATGCGGGCTCCTGGGGCGAGAGAGGCGGACGGCGAAAACTGCCGCCAGACGCGGCCACCAGGCTACCAGCGGGAAGTCGCGCTCCGGTGCAGATTGCGGCGGGATCGGGCGCTCAGCGGGGCGGCGCGACCCGGGCCTTCCGGGCGACGTCGATCAACTGACGGATCTCGGCCACCACCCGGTCGAGGTCGTCGTTGACGAGGAACACGCAGTCGAGCGCCACGGCGTCGCGGCGTTCGCGCTCGGCCTCGGCGATACGAGCCTCGACCCGCTCTGGAGGGTCGCCCCGACCTTGCAGGCGCCGGCGTTGCACCTCACGATCGGGCGCATCGACGAAGAGCAGAAGCGCGTCGTTGACTTGCTCGCGCACTTGCCGCGCGCCGTTCACGTCGATCTCGAGCAGCACATCGCGATCGGCATCGACGGAGGGCCGCGGCGTGCCGTACAGGTTCCCGTGGAACTCGTTCCGCTCGAGAAAGCCGCCGGCGCGCTCGTGCTCATCGAACTGGGCTCGGTCGACGAACACGTAGGCGTCCGGATTCTCACCCGGGCGACGGGTCCGGGTGCTCCACGACCTCGACAACCACAGCCGAGGATCGAGCGCGACGAGTTGTTCGGCGATGGTGCCCTTGCCGACGCCACCTGGACCGGCGAGCACGATCACCATGGTCGGCTCACCGCTTCAGCCGCCGAACTCCGCGAGAAGGCGGGCCCGCTGCTGTGCCCCGAGACCCTGAACGCGCCGTGTCTCCGCGATGCCGACATCGTCCATGACGCGGCGCGCTTTGACTTTGCCGACGCCCGGCAGAGACTCGAGCATTGCGAGCACTTTGATCTTGCCGATCGTCTCGTCGGTTCCGGCAAGCGTGAAGAGCTCGGGTAAGGACAATGAACCCATCTTGAGACGGTCCTTGACCTCGGCGCGTGCCCGTCGGGCGATCGCAGCCTTCGCGAGCGCGGCTTGGCGTTGTTCAGCGGTGAGTTGCGGAGGATTGGCCATGCCTCGACCATACCCAAGCTGGCCTGCGTCAACCTACCAATCGACTGTGACACAAGTGGCGCGGCGGGGATTGTCATCACCTACCTCGAGAGGTCACGTGCCGCCGAGCACATTGCGCCAAAGTTCGTGCTGGGGGCCCTCCGGAGTGCGAACCCCCTAGGAGAGCTCGGCGACAAGCTGCTCGGCCGCGGCGACGGGATCGGCGGCACCGGTGACGGTACGGCCCACCACCAAGAGATCGGCACCGCCGGCGATCGCCTCGGCGGGGGTGGACGGACGGGCCTGGTCGTGGGCATCGCTGCCCGCAAGACGGATGCCCGGCACGACGCGCTTGAGGCGCGGGGCGTAGCTGTACGCGTCCTTCAGGTCGGTGGCCGCACACACGATGCCGGTGCAGCCGGCTTCGGCCGCGAGCATGACGCGCTTGGGCATGATGTGGGACGGCGCGTCGGAATCGCTCGTCAGGACGGTGATGGCGAGCGACCAAGGCTCCTCGAGCCCGGCCCGGCTCGAGCCTTCGCGAAGGCCTTCGACACCGGCTTTCAACATGTCGGCGCCGCCGTGCGCGTGCATCGTGACGTAGCGCACGCCGAGCGCGCCGAGGACGCGTGACGCCTTGTTCACCGTGGTGGGGATGTCGTGCAGCTTCAGATCGAGGAACACCTCGTAACCGAGGTCGGTGAGCGTGCCGATGACCTCGGGCCCGGTCGCGCTGTACAGCTCGAGTCCGACCTTCGCGACGCCGAAGTACGGCCGTAGCTGTCGGCCGATGCGCAACGCGAGGACGAGATCGTCGACGTCAAGGGCAAGAGCCAGACGTTGTCGCACCTGGGGCGGCACGCCGGTGGTCGAGGTTTCAGCCATGGGCTCCTCCGATGAGTTCTCTCACGTCGCGAACCCCATGATGGGCGCACCAGCGAGCGAGATCGTTTCGTATGCGGTCGAGAGTGTGAGGGTTAGCGAACGAAGCCGTCCCTACCTGCACGGCTTGTGCGCCGGCGAGCAGGAACTCGACCACGTCGGTCGCCGAAGCTACACCGCCCACCCCCACGATGGGCAGATCCGCCAGCGCGGCCCGACAGTCGTAGACCGCCCGCAGCGCAACTGGTTTGATAGCCGGGCCAGACAGCCCGCCGCGACCCGCACCGAGGCGGGGCCGCCGCGAATCGGCGTCGATGGCGATCGCGAGCAGTGTGTTGGTCAGTGTGACGGCTTCGGCTCCCCCGTCGCGGGCCGCGGACGCGATCTCGGCGATGTCGTGCACGTTTGGCGACAACTTGGCCCAGCGCGGCCGATTGCACGCTGCGGTCGCGTCCAACACCTCGGTGGTGGCCGATGGCGAATGGGCGAACATCCGGCGGCGGTCCTCGAGATTCGGACACGACACGTTGACCTCGACGGCGATCACCTGGGCGGGAGCGTCAGCCAACATCGCCGCGGCTCGCGCGAAGTCGTCCACCGTGTGGCCCCAGATGCTGGCGACGACCGAGGCACCGGTCGCGAGGAGCATGGGGAGCTCGTGTTCGAGCCACGCCTCGACACCAGGGCCCTGGAGACCGACGCTGTTGATCATGCCGGCGGTGGCCTCAAGGACGCGGGGTGCGGGATTGCCCGCCCACGGTTCGGCCGACAACGACTTGACCACCATCGCGCCCAGCGACGCGAGATCGACGTAGGGGGCGAGCTCGGCGCCATGCCCCGCGGTACCCGAAGCGGTGCACAGCACCGACCGCAGCTCGAGGGACCCGACCGTGGTCGCGAGCGACACCTCGGGTTGTGACGATCCCCCAGTGCGGCGCAGCGTTGGGCGAAGACGCATCAGAGCGCCACGCCCCGGTGGTACTCCTGCAGTGGGCGCACCTCGAGTTTGTGGACCGACCAGTCGACCATGCCGTGCGCCGCGGCGAGCGCGGCGGCGGCGGTGGTGAGTAATGGGACGCCATGGCGTTGTGCCGCGGTGCGAATGTGTGCACCGTCGGCACGCGGCCCTCGGCCGCGGGGCGAGTTCACCACGAGCTGGATGTCGCCCGTGGTGATGAGATGCACCCCATTGTCGCCTGGCTCCCCGATCTTGACCAGGACCTTGCGCACCGCGATGCCGGCCGCCTCGAGCGCGGCGGCCGTACCGGTGGTGGCCACGATATCGAAACCGAGTTGCACGAAGAGCTGCGCAGCCTCGCAACCGAGCGCCTTGTCACGATCGGCGAGCGACATGAACACCGTGCCGCTCGTGGGCAACGGTCCGCCGGCCGCAATCTGACTCTTGGCGAACGCCAGCCCCGTCGTACGGTCGATGCCCATGACCTCGCCCGTCGAGCGCATCTCCGGACCGAGCACCGCGTCGGCCTCGGGGAAGCGACTGAACGGCAGCACTGCTTCCTTCACCGCCACGTGGTGCTGGTTGATCGGATCGCGCAGGAGACCCTCGGCGCGCAGTTCGACGAGCGTGGCGCCGACCATGATGCGCGACGCGATCTTGGCGAGCGGCACGCCCGTGGCCTTGGCCACGAATGGCACGGTGCGCGAGGCACGCGGGTTCGCCTCGATGACGAACACCTGATTCGCCTTGACCGCGTACTGCACGTTGATCAGGCCTCGCACGTCGAGCGCATCGGCGATGCGGCGCGTGTAGTCCTCGATGACCGCGACGGTGTCGGCGGAGAGATACGGCGGCGGGATGATGCACGCACTGTCGCCCGAGTGCACGCCTGCTTCTTCGACGTGCTCCATGACCGCGCCGATCACGAAGTCGCCGGTGGAATCGCGCAGCGCGTCGACGTCGACCTCGGTCGCGTCCTCGAGGAATCGGTCGACGAGCACCGGACGCTCGGCCGCCAGGCCGCCTTCGATCGCCAGGCTCCCGAACCCGATGACCGCGTTCCACGCTCGTTCGAGGCTCTCGTCGTCGTACACGATCTCCATGGCACGCCCGCCGAGCACGTACGACGGTCGGACCAGCGCGGGGTAGCCGATGCGCTCGACGATCGCCTGAGCCTGGGTGAGCGTGAGCGCGGTGCCACCCGCCGGTTGGGGGATCTCGAGGCGTCCGCACAGGACGTTCCAGCGGTCGCGATCCTCGGCGAGGTCGATCGAGTGGGCGCTGGTGCCGAGCACCAAGGACGCTGGCAGCTGGCCCGACAACTTCAACGGCGTCTGCCCACCGAGCGACACGATCACGCCCATCGGCTGCTCGGCATCGATGATATTGGTGACATCTTCGTAGGTGACCGGCTCGAAGTAGAGGCGATCGCTCGTGTCGTAGTCGGTCGAAACCGTCTCGGGGTTGCAGTTGACCATGATGGTCTCGTAGCCCGCCTCGCGCAGTGCGAAGCTGGCGTGCACGCAGCAGTAGTCGAACTCGATGCCCTGGCCGATGCGGTTGGGTCCGGAGCCGAGGATCATCACCTTCGGCTTGGTGCTCGGTCGGACCTCGTCCTCGTCCTCGTAGCTCGAGTAGTGATACGGCGTCTCGGCATCGAACTCTGCGGCGCACGTATCGACGGTCTTGTAGGTGGGTACGACACCCGCGGCGATGCGGGCCGCGCGTACCTCAGCCTCGGTGAGATCCCACAAGTACGCGAGCTGACCGTCGCTGAAGCCGAGGCGCTTCGCGCGACGCCAGGAGCGCGAGGTCATCCCGGCGAACCCGATCTCGAGCAGCGCCACGCGCTCCTCGCCGAGCATCGCAATCTGATCAAGGAACCACGGGTCGACCTTGGTGGCCGCGTAGACGTCGTCGATGCTTACGCCACGCCGCAGCAGTGCCTCGAGCTGCGGAGTGCGATCTGGGGTGCCGATCGCCGCGCGGCGGAGGAGCTCGGCGGTGTCGAGCTCGTCGAACTTGCGCTCGGCGGGGTCGCAGTTGAGCCCGAGTCGACCCGCCTCGAGCGAGCGGAACGCCTTCTGGATGGATTCGGGGAAGGTACGCCCGATCGCCATGACCTCGCCCACGGACTGCATCTGGGTTCCCAGCACGCCGCTGGTACCGGGGAACTTCTCGAAGGCCCAACGCGGCACCTTGGTCACGACGTAGTCCATGGTGGGCTCGAAGCTCGCCGGCGTCTTCTTGGTGATGTCGTTCGCGATCTCGTCGAGCGTGTAGCCGACGGCGAGGCGTGCCGCGATCTTCGCGATGGGAAAGCCTGTGGCCTTCGACGCCAGCGCAGAGCTACGCGACACACGCGGGTTCATCTCGATGATGACCTGCGCGCCGGTCTCGGGATTGACCGCGAACTGCACGTTGGAGCCACCGGTCTCGACCCCCACGCGGCGGATGCACGCGAACGCCGCGTCGCGCATCTGTTGGTATTCGACGTCGGAAAGAGTTTGCACAGGAGCGACCGTGATGGAATCGCCCGTATGCACGCCCATCGGGTCAAGGTTCGATCGAGCAGACGATCACGCAGTTGTCGGCGCTGTCACGCATGACCTCGAGCTCGTATTCTTTCCAGCCCGCGATGGACTTCTCGATCAGGATCTCGGTGATGGGGCTCGCATCGAGGCCACGTTGCGCGAGATCGAGCAGTTCCTCGGGGGTGGACGCGATGCCTGTTCCGAGACCGCCGAGGATGTACGCGGGGCGGATCACCACCGGGAGCCCGACGCGGTTCGACACCTCGATTGATTCGGCGAGATCGTGAGCGACGCCCGATGGCGGCACGGAGAGGCCGATTTCGATCATGGCCTTCTTGAACAACTCGCGATCCTCGGCCGTCGCGATGGCCTCGGCTTTGGCCCCGATGAGCTCCACGCCGTGCTTCTCGAGCACGCCACGCGCCACGAGCTCCATGGCAAGGTTGAGCGCGGTCTGCCCGCCGAGGGTGGGTAGCAATGCATCGGGTTTCTCGCGCTCGATGATGCGCGTGAGCACGTCGGGGTCGAGCGGCTCGATGTAGGTCGCGTCGGCGAAGTCGGGGTCCGTCATGATGGTCGCGGGGTTCGAGTTCGCGAGGATCACACGGAACCCTTCCTCGCGAAGCACGCGGCACGCCTGCGTTCCGGAGTAGTCGAACTCACAGGCCTGACCGATGACGATCGGGCCCGAACCGATCAGCAGGATCGAATGGATGTCGTCTCTACGCGGCATTTCAGTGGCCTCGCTGCATGAGAGTGGCGAACTCCTCGAAGAGGTAGCGGGAGTCGTGTGGGCCGGGTCCGGCCTCCGGGTGGTACTGCACGCTGAAGGCCGGCACGTCGCGACAGCGCATGCCCTCGACGGTGTGATCGTTCAGGTTGAGGTGTGTGATGTCGGCGGTGGGCAACGAGTCGACGTCGACGCAGAAGTTGTGGTTCTGGCTCGTGATCTCGACCGAGCCCGAGGCCAAGTTGCGCACCGGGTGGTTCCCGCCGTGGTGGCCGAACTTGAGCTTGAAGGTCGAGCCGCCGAGCGTGCGCGCCAGGAGTTGATGGCCGAGGCAGATGCCGAACACCGGGACGTTGCCGAGCAGCGCGCCGATAGTGTCGGTTGCGCCGGCCACCATCTCGGGATCTCCGGGGCCGTTCGACAAGAAGACGCCCTGCGGGTTGCGTCCGAGGATGTCGGCCGCGGTGGCCGATGCGGATACGACGTCGACGGTGGCGAAGCGCGACAGGTGCGTGAGGATCGTGGACTTGATGCCATAGTCGATGGCGACCACACGGTACGGCCCGTCGCCGACCGTGTACGGCTGGGCACAGGTGACCTCGGCAGTGAGATCAACCCCATTGGTTCCCGGCTCGGCTCGCGCTGCGGCGAGAAGCACGGATTCGGTCGCGTTGCCGAACGCTCCCGACATCGCTCCGACGTCGCGCAGGTGGCGGGTGAGGCGGCGCGTGTCGATGCCGGCGATGCCCGGAACGCCGAGTCGCTCGAGGAACGCCGAGAGATCCTCGTTGCTGCGCCAGTTGCTGCGGCGCCGGGAAAGCTCGCGCACGATGACGCCGCGGCAGAAGGGACGACGGCCTTCGTTGTCGAGCGGCACCGTTCCGTAGTTGCCGATGTGCGGATACGTGAACGTGATGATCTGGCCCGCGTAGGACGGGTCGGTGATCACCTCCTGATAGCCCGACAGGACCGTGTTGAACACGACCTCGCCGGTTGCGGCGCCGCGGGCCGGCTCGGCTCCGATTGCCTCGCCCTCGAACACTTCGCCATCGGCCAGAACCAGCGCTGTCTCGCGGATCTGACTCATACGCAATCCTTCGCGTTCATGCTTCTCGTTCTCATCGTGTGGGTTCTCCGTCGACCACGACCGGCTCCCCGTGGAGGACCGTGTGGCGCACCTTGCCTCGAAGCGTGCGGCCTTCGAACGGGGTGTTGCGCGACTTGCTCGCCATGGCATCGCCGCGCACCACCCACGTGACATCGGGGTCGATGATCGCGAGGTTGGCCGGGCGACCCGCGACGATGGCGCCGCCGTGCACCGCATCGAGATTCGCGATCGCTGCCGGCTGCCAGGACAACAGCGCAAGAACCTTGGCGAGTGGCAAGTCGAGTTCGGTGAGTGCCAAGGCGAGCGCCGTCTCGAGGCCGAGCATGCCCGCGGGCGCCTCGTCGAACGGCAGCTCCTTCAGGTGCTGGGGGTGCGGCGCGTGGTCGGTGGCGATTGCGTCGATGGTGCCGTCGGCCAACCCGGCGCGTATGGCCGCGACGTCCGCGTCGGTCCGCAACGGAGGATGCACCTTGAACACGCTGTCGTAACTCGCGCACGCGGCGTCGGTGAGACAAAAGTGGTGTGGCGTCGCCTCGGCCGTGACCGGGAGGCCGTGCGCCTTCGCGGCCCGCACCAAAGCGACGGAATCGGCACACGAAACATGCTGGAAGTGGACTCGCGCACCGGTACGGCGGGCGAGTGCGATATCGCGCATCACCATGATGACCTCGGCCTCGGCCGGTTGGCCGGGGATGCCGAGGCGCGACGACCATGCGCCCTCGTGCATGAAGCCACCCTCGGCCAGGGCCTTGACCTCGCAGTGCTGCGCGAGCGTGATGGGGGCGCCTCCGGAGAAGGGAGCCAACCCGACGGTGTACTCGAGCGCACGGCGCATCAGACGGTCGTCCTGCACGCCGTCGCCGTCGTCGGTGAACATTCTCACGCCGAGCCCGACGAGCTCGGCCATGGGTGTGAGTGCCTCGCCTTTGCGACCCACGGTTATCGCGGCGCTCGGGAACACATCGCATGCCACGCCGCGCGACAGCGCAAGCACGTCGCGGATCACCGACGCGCAGTCCATGGTGGGGTCGGTGTTGGGCATCGCGACGACGGCGGTGAACCCACCGAGCGCCGCGCCACGGGCGCCGGTCTCGATGGTCTCGGCCTCCTCGCGGCCCGGCTGGCGCAAGTGCACGTGAAGGTCGACGAACCCCGGTGACACCACGCAACCTGTCGCGTCGAGCGTGCGGTCACCGGTGAGATCGGGCCCGACATCGACGATGCGTCCCGACTCGTCGATGAGCACGTCGGCAACCCGTTCGCCGGTCGCGTCGATAACGCGGCCGCCGCGAATCGCAAGCGTTCCCTTTTGCGTGTTGTCGGTGAGCGATGCGCTCACGATTGGCTTCCGATCACGTCGACTCCGCTTCCGAGAAGAAGGAACAACACCGCCATGCGAACCGCAACTCCATTTGCCACCTGTTCGGTGATGACCGCATTGTCGAGCCCCGCGACGTCGGCGGTGATTTCGACCCCCCGGTTCATCGGCCCGGGATGCATGATGATCGAACCCTTCGCCATGCGCGCCGCCCGGGCCCCGTCGAGGCCGTAGTAGGTGTGGTACTCGCGCAAGCTCGGCACGAGTGCCTCGGTCATACGCTCGCGCTGCATGCGCAACAGATAGCAGACGTCGACGGTGGGCAACACCGCGTCGAGGTCGTGGCTCACGTTGACCGGCCACCCCTCGAGCGATGGTGGCAGCAGCGTCTGCGGGCCGACCAGCGTGACCTCGGCGCCGAGCGCGGTGAACGCCTTGACATTGCTGCGGGCCACACGACTGTGCTTGCTGTCGCCGACGATAGCGATGTGACGACCCTCGAGCGAGCCGAAGTGGTGACGAATGGTGTAGGCGTCGAGCAATGCCTGCGTGGGATGTTCGTGCGAACCGTCGCCGGCGTTGATCACGGATGCATCGATCCACCGAGCGATCTGCGACGGAACCCCAGCGCTCTTGTGACGCACCACGATTGCGTCGACGCCCATCGCGGCAATGGTCTCGACTGTGTCGCGCAGCGACTCGCCTTTGTTCACCGACGACGAGCTCACGCTGAAGTTCATCGTGTCGGCCGACAGCCGCTTCGCCGCGGTCTCGAACGACAAGCGCGTGCGCGTCGAGTCCTCGTAGAAGAGCCAGGCCACCGTGTACCCACGAAGTGCGGGCACCTTGGGGATGTCGCGGGCACTCACCTCGACGAAGCGATCGGTGACCCGGAGCACCTCGTCGATGCCGGATTCGCCGCCGAGGTCGTCGATGGACAGCAGATGCTTCATCGGGTCATCGGCCTTCCTTGCGCACTTCGCCGATGTCGACCCCGTCCGCATGGACGTTGACCATCTCGTCGCGGCGCGTGGGCAGGTTCTTGCCCACGTAATCGGGGCGAATCGGCAGTTCACGATGACCGCGGTCGATCATGACGGCGAGTTGAACGGCGCGTGGGCGGCCGTACGCGTGGAGTGCGTCGAGCGCGGCCCGCACGGTGCGCCCAGTGAAGAGCACATCGTCGACGAGCACCACGACCTTGCCGTTCATGTCGAAGTCGATCTCGGTCACGGCTTCGGGGAGCACCGGGCGTAACCCGATGTCGTCGCGGTAGAGGGCGACGTCGAGCGCGCCCATGGGCACCTCGACCCCTTCGATTTCGACGAGGGTGTGCCCGATGCGAGACGTAAGCGGCAGCCCGCCCGTCTGCAGGCCGACCAGCACGACGTCGTCGAGGCCATGGTTGCGTTCGACGATCTCGTGGCCGATGCGCTTGATGGCCCGCCGCAGGTCAGAGGCGTTCATCACCTCGCTGCGGGGAATAAAAACGCCCCCGAACGGGGGCGTCAAACGTCGTTCGCGTTCTGCCACGAGGCACCATCCTGTCCGTTCGGGCCTCACGGGACCCGCTTCACGGTCAGACACAGACTCTAGCTACGCCACCCCTCGTTCTGGCAAGGTTTGGGTGTCAGATCGGCGCTCATGCCCATCCGGAAGCGATTAGGGGGTGATTGATGATGCTCCACGAGTGGGGGCTGGTGGTGCGCGACGCGCCGCAGCCGATCCCGAACGGGCCGCGCGACGTCACCGACCTGGTCGCGACCGCACGGCGGGCGCGGCCCAACCACGAGGCGCTCGTCGGGCGGCACCGGGCGTTCACCTTCGCCGAAGTGGAGGCCGCAGCCGGGGTCGCGACCGCCGCCCTTGCGGCGCTCGGGGTCCGGGCGGGCGACCGCGTCGCCGCGTCACTCCCCAACCAGCCCGAGCTGGTGATCGCGTTCCTCGGTGCCATGCGCCTCGGTGCGATCTGGGTGGGCATCAACACCGCGCTCGCACCGGCGGAGAAGCTGCACATGCTCGCTGACTGCGACGCAATGCTGCTGCTCACCACCGCCGAGATCGCCTCGAGCGTCGAGCCATTCCGCAGCGTCACGGTTGATCTCGCGGGCCTTGCGGGAACCTGGGTCGACGCGTGCACGTCAGCCGAGCGCGACGACCGTCGTGCGCCCCTCGTACTCGTCGACCCGCACGCACCCGCAGCGATCGCCTACACGAGCGGCACGACCGGCTTCCCGAAGGGCGCCGTGCACTCACAGCACAACATGCTCTGGCCCGGCGCGGACGCTCGCGACAACGACCCGGGCCCACCCAACGAGCGCCACGGGGTGGTGCTACCGCTGACCTTGCTCAACCTCATGATCCTCGGGCCGTTGTTCGCGTGGTCGAAGGGCACAACCTGCATCTGCGTCGACCGTACCGATCCGATCGGGCTGCGCGACTGGATCGCCCAGTCGCGCATCACGCGCATGACCTTCGCCCCCACCATCGTCCATGACCTGCTGCGGCACCCCGACGTGGCGGTCGACGATCTGGTGTCGCTGCGCCGTCCCGAGTGCGGCGGTTCATCGACCCCCAACGCCCTGCGCGAGCTGTTCCTCGAACGCTTCGGCGCGCCGGTGCTCACCGGCTACGGGCTCACCGAAGCACCCACTGCAGTGGCGCGTGAGATGCCCGGCGACGAGCTGCTCGCCGGTTGCAGCGGGGTCCCGTTCGCGCCCGTCGAGGTGGTCGTCGTCGACCAGAACGGCGGGGTGCTCGACGCCGGCACCGAGGGCGAGATCTGCGTGCGGGCCCGCACGACCGGACCATGGACCGGGGTGTACACCCCGTTCCTCGGCTATTGGAACCGGCCGCTCGCCACCGAGCACGCGTTGCGCTCCCACATGTTGCACACGGGCGACATCGGGGTGATCGACACCATGGGCCGGGTGTTCGTGAAAGACCGCATGACCGACGTTGTCATCCGCGGCGGGGCGAACGTGTACCCGGCCGAGGTCGAACGAGTGCTCCACGAACATCCGGGGGTCGCGGCGTGCGCGGTGCTGGGCGTGCCCGACGACCGGCTCGGCGAACGCGTCGTGGCGGTCGTACAGCCGATGGCTGGCGTGGCTCTCGACCCGGTCGATCTCGTGGTCTATTGCCGGAACCTGCTTGCTCGTTACAAGGTGCCCGAGCGATGGGCGTTCGTCGACGACTTCGCCCGCACCCCCATGGGCAAGATCCCGAAGGCAACGCTGCGCGCCTTGTTCGATGCGCCCGGCTCGTCCGCGCTCAGCCGGCCGCCGTCTTCTCCTTGATGAGGTCCTCGACGGCCTTCGGGATGGTGGTCTCGAAGTCGAGGAGCTTCACCCACGTCGGGGTGATCGTGATGACGACCATGTCGTCATAGAGGGCGCGCACCCCGGCCACCCAGTCCGGATACTGCTCGTCGTTCATCACCTTGTGGCCGGCCGCGAGGTACCCGTCGGGGATCCCGTCGGCCAGCTCCACCTCGGCGGTGCCCCGGATCAGCAGCACCTTCGGCGGGAACGCGCCCTGGTCGATGGTTAGGGCGACCTTCGGGTTGCGACGCAGGGCCGCGACCTTCGCCGCCTTCGGCACGGTGGCCATCAGCACCCGGTCGCCCTCGGTCCAAAACCCGATCGGGATCACGCGCGGGTCGCCGTCGAGTCCGTTGTAGGCGAGGCGCGCCGGTTCCGGTCCGTTGAGCAGCTGTTGCGCGTACGGCTTGGCCAAGATCGCGGCGATCTCATCGTTGGTCATGTCGGTGGCCCTTTCGTCGAGGCGTGTCAACCGAGGGGACGGAGCCACCATCTGATTCTCGACATCAACGCTCGCGAAACCTGAAAGGCCCGCAGCGGAGGGGGCATCATGGCCTGGTGTACGCCGCGACGGAACGAGCGGGTCTGTGCGAGTTCCTCGACCTGCAGCGCCATGCGTTGATCGAGAAGCTGCATGGCGTCTCCGATGACGAGAACGGATTTCGACTCGCCGATGACGACACCGTCGAGTCGGTGGTCGCCTACTACCGCGAGCAGATCGTTGCGTCGCAGCAGATCCTCCGGACGATCGATCTCGACGCGCCGTGTGCGTGGCCGATGATCGCAAGCAACCTTCGATGGGTTGCGTTGCACATGATCGAGGAGACCGCACGCCACGCAGGGCACGCGGACATCATCCGCGAGACCATCAACCACGATGAACACGAGGAGCGGAGGTCTGATGCCGAGCGCCGATGACGTGCGAGATGCACAGCGCGAAACGTGGGCCGGCCTGTCGACGGGCTGGGAGAAGTGGGACACGGTCATCATGGACCAGTTGCGCCCGATCGGCGCGGCGATGATCGAGCGTCTCGCCATCGCCGATGATCATCACCACCTCGACATCGCGTCGGGCACCGGCGAGCCCGGCTTGACCATCGCCACGCTGATGCCGAACGGCCGCGTGGTGCTGACCGACCTTGCGGCCGAGATGCTCGACGTCGCGGCACGACGAGCTGTGATGCAAGGCATCACGAACATCGCGACGAAGGCGTGCAGCGCCGACGACCTGCCGTTCGACGACGCCACGTTCGACAGCGTTTCGGCGCGGTTCGGCTACATGTTCTTCCCCGACATGGCGAAGGCAACCGCCGAGTTCGCGCGCGTGCTCAGGCCCGGCGGCCGCCTTTGCGCGTCGGTGTGGGTCAAGCCGGACGCGAACCCGTGGACCGCGCTCGCCATGGCGGCAATCGCCACCGAGGTACCACCTGTGCCACCCGACCCGAACAGCCCGCACATGTTCCGGTGCGCCGCGCCGGGCTACGTCAGCGCGCTGTTCGAACGCGCGGGCCTGCACGACGTCGCCGAATGGGACGTCCCCGTCGAGCTCACGACACAATCACCCGCCCAGTACTGGCAGGTCATCAGCGAGCACGTCTCGCCGGTGGTCGCGGCGCTTCGGCAGGTCGATGACGCCACGCGCGAGCGAATCGAAGAACACGCCATCGAGCAGGTGCGAGCGTTCGAGAACAACGGCAAGGTTCGCGTGCCGGGCATGGCCCGCTGCATCGTCGGCACGAGGTAGCGACCGCGCTCACTGCGCCCGGCGTCGCAATGCTGTTTCTTGCGCGATCGCGCCGGGTAGGGCGGCTTATTCGCGCAACAAACGCCGTGGGGAAAGGTGACGCCTACTCCGAGGAGTCGGGCGCGTCGATCTCGGGCGCGTCGATCTCGGTGGCGTGCGGGGGCTCGGGCGCCTCGTCGGTAGGCCGCAGCTCGCGTGCCACCTTGGCCAGCACGCCGTTCACGAATCGGCCGGACTCGGCAGTTGAGTAGCGCGACGCGAGCTCGACCGCTTCGGACAGCACCGCGCCGGTGGGCACATCAGGCCGATGGGCGAGTTCGTAGACGGCGACGCGCAGCACGTTGCGGTCGATGACCGGCATGCGCTCGAGCGCCCAGTCGCGCGCATAACGCCGGAGCAGCGTGTCGACGTCGTCGAGATGCTCGGCCAGGCCGCGAAGCAGCACCGCTGCGTAGGGCGGCGGCTCGAGCACCTGATTCGCCAAGGCGTCGGCTACCGACTCCTCGCGTACGTCGGCCTCGTAGAGGATGCCGAGCGCGGTCTCGCGGGCCTCTCGACGCGACCCGATGCGGGACGAGTCGCTCACGCGCGGGTGATGTAGTCGCCCGAACGCGTATCGACCTTGACGCGGTCGCCGGGGTTGACGAACAAGGGGACCTGGATGACGAGGCCGGTTTCGAGGGTGGCCGGTTTGCGGGCACCCGAGACACGGTCACCTTGAAGGCCAGGTTCGGTCTCGGCGATGTTGAGCTCGACCGAAGCGGGGAGCTCGGTACCGACGACCTCGTCGCCGAACATGCGCAGCACGACCGTGGAACCATCGACGATGTAGTGGCCCGCGCTGCCGAGCACTGCGGGGGTGACGTTCAACTGGTCGTAGGTGACGGTGTCCATGAAGACATAGTCGTCGCCGTCGCGGTAGAGGAAGTTCATGTCGCGGTTGTCGATCATCGCGCGCTCGACCTTCTCGCCGGCCCGGAACGTGCGGTCGACGACCGCCCCCGAACGGACGTTGCGGAGCGTGGTGCGCACGAACGCGTGGCCCTTGCCCGGCTTGACGTGCTGGAAGTCGACGATCTGGAACAGGCCGCCCTCGAGCTCGAGGGCCATGCCGTTCTTGATGTCGTTCGTGGTGATCGCTGCCATCGTTCTCTCTTGCGTCGTATGACCCTCGCGCTGGGCGACGGGTCTCTGGCGTTCGGTTTCGTCGGTCCGCGGCTGCGGCCTCACACGAGGATGGGGTCCTTCGGCGCACGGGTGAGCGGGCGGGCACCCGACTCGGTCACGAGCAACGTGTCCTCGACGCGTACGCCACCCACGCCGGGCAGGTACACGCCTGGCTCCACGGTGACCACCTGACCAGGGGCGAGCGTAGCAGCAGACCTGCTGTTCACCCACGGAGCCTCGTGGATGTCGAGGCCCACCCCGTGTCCGGTGCCATGGACGAACCGCTCGGCCCATCCGGCAGACGCGATGACCTCACGGCACGCCGCGTCGACTTCTCGACAGCCCACACCGGGGCCGATCGCCCTCGCGCCGGCGGCCTGCGCCGCGGTGACCACGTCGAGGAGCCGCTGTTGCACCGCTGATGGTTGCCCGACCATGACGGTGCGGGTCATGTCGCTGCGGTAGCTGTCGAGCATCGCCCCGAAGTCGATCACCACGAGGTCACCGCGTTCGATCCGGCGCATACCGGGCCGGGCGTGCGGAAGCGCGCTGTTCGGCCCGGAGGCGACGATGGTCTCAAAGCTGCGCTCGGCGGCACCGAGACGGCGCATGGCCAGATCGAGCTCGAGCCCGAACTCGGATTCGGTCGGCCCGTCGAGCAACCGGCCCCGCACCTGCGCGAAGGCCAGGTCGGCGATCGAGGCGGCGAGCTCGACGCGGACGACCTCGCCGGGGTCTTTCACGAGCCGGAGGGTCTCGATGACGCCGTCGGTGGCCACGAGGGCCCCATCGACTCCGAGCTCGGAGATCCAGCCGGCGATGCGCCGTTGCTCGGACCAGGAGATCGAGGTCGCTTCGAGCCCGACGCGCAGCACTCCTCCGGCAGAGCGCGGTTCCTTGCTCGCGGCGCGGATCGCATCGAAAAAAGCCTGTTTGGCCGAAGGCGCGACACCGCCGTCTTCGGAGGTGATCTCGATCCGCACGGCGGTGACACCGACGTCTCGCAGCTCGACGGGTGCCTGAGATTCGTAGCGGCCGTCGGTGCACAGCGTCGCCCCATTCGCATGCACCACAAGCTGTGCGGCGCTGCCGGAGAATCCGGTGAGGTAGCGGATGTTGCGGAGGTTGGTGACAACCAACGCGTCACAGCCCGCGGCCTCGAGCAGACCGACCAGGCGCGAGATGCGCGCCGCCACATCGCACGGGGTGGCCGCGAGCGCTGCCGCGATATCGGACGCGCCGATCAGGCCGTCATCCACCGAGCGTCACGGCACCCAGTGCCCGACCCACCGCGTAGACCGCAAGCGGGTAACCGTGCGCGCCGAACCCCGCGATTGTTCCGGTGGCGACCGGCGCGACGACCGACGTGTGGCGCCAAGGCTCGCGTGCGTTCGGGTTCGAAAGGTGCAGCTCGACCACCACGCCGTCGAACGCGCCGAGCGCGTCGTGGATAGCCCACGAGTAGTGGGTGAACGCGCCGGGGTTGATGATGATGGCGACGCACCGACCACGTGCCGCGTGGATCGCGTCGACGAGCACGCCTTCGTGGTTCGATTGTTGGTCCTCGAGCGAGAACCCGAGGCGCTCAGCGGTCTCGCGAGCGGTCGCGATGTGGTCGGCCAGCGTGGTCGTGCCGTAGATCTCGGGCTCACGGTCACCGAGCAGGTTCAGATTCGGCCCGTGCAGGAGTGCGATGACGCCGCGTGATGCCGTTGCGTCGGTGCTCATTGCGGCCTCGGTGCTCATCGCGTTGCCTCCATCGCGTCGCGCAAGATCTCCGGAGCGACGCCGGTGACCGTTTCGACTCCATTCGGCCCGTCGAGCACGAACGTGACCCCGTCGAGCGCTTTCTTGTCACGAGCGAACAACGCGATCAGGTCCTCGGTGGCAAGTTCGACGGGCACGGTGGTCGACAGGTCGTACCCCGATACCACCGCGCGGTGCTGCGCAACGCGTGCGGCGTCTATGCGGCCGAGTCGCGCGGCAACCTCGGCCGCATAAACCAAGCCGACACCGACCGCCTCGCCGTGGCGGAGGCTGTAGTCGCCCACGATCTCGATGGCGTGCGCAAGCGTGTGGCCATAGTTCAAGATCGCTCGACGCCCACCCTCGCGTTCGTCGCTCGAGACCACCTCGGCTTTGATCTCGACGCACCGAGCCACGCGTGCGTCGAGGTCGAGCGCACCCAGATCATCGCCGGTCAGGAAGTGGTACTTCGCCATCTCGCCCGATCCGCATCGGTATTCACGTGGCGGCAACGTGGCGAGGGTCTCGGTGTCGCAGAGCACCGCCGACGGTTGCCAGAACGCGCCTACCAAGTTCTTGCCCTCGGGCAGGTTGACGCCGGTCTTGCCGCCGATGGCCGCGTCGACCATGCCGAGCAGCGTGGTGGGTACCGACACGTACCGGATGCCGCGGTGATAGGCCGACGCGGCGAACCCGGCGACGTCGGTGACCACGCCACCGCCCACGGCGACGATGCAGTCGTTCCGGGTGAGACCCCACTGCGCGAACGACCGGCACAGCGACTCGATAGTCGAGAGCGTCTTGGCTGGCTCGCCATCGCCGATGGTGAACACGCGCGCCTCGCAACCCGGGGCGACCTCGTAGGGGATGGCATCCTGCGTGACGATGGCTGCACGCCTCACGCCCGGCGGGAGTACAGACGCAAGGTCATGCCGCACACCGCGGCCGACGCGCACTTCATAGGAGCGCGCCCCGAGGGCAACGGTGATCGACCGTGTGGTCATCTATCAACCTCGTCGCAAGTGGCTGCGTTTTCGGGCAACGGATCAGGGCCGGCGACGAGCGCGGCGAGGCCCGTGGTGATGGCATCGAACGACATGCGATCGACGTCGACTATGTGATGTGCAGCCGCCCGGTAGGCATCGGCGCGCGCCGCGGCCAGCCGCGTGAGGTTGCCGAGCGGGTCGCCTGCGAGCAACGGACGTCCGGAACCGTCCCCGACACGCGACAGCAGGGTCTGGGGCGCAGCGCGGAGCCACACCACGGTGCCCCGTTCGCGCATCGATGCCCGGTTGTCCTCGCGCAACACTGCGCCGCCCCCGGTGGAAACGACGAGCGGCTCGTCACCCCGCAACAGGTCGACCAGCACGTCGTGCTCGCGGTCGCGGAACCCGTCCTCACCCTCGGCGGCGAAGATCTCGGGGATCTTGCGGCCGAACGTGCGCTCGATCGCCGCATCGAGATCGACATGGCGGCAGTGCAAGCGCTTCGCGACGCGACGACCGCCGCTGGTCTTGCCGGCGCCCATCATGCCGACCAGCACGAGGTGCGGCCGCGACGGGATGGATGGAGTGGACTCGGAGGACACGGCGCCAGGCTAATGGACCGACGATTGTGATCAGGTCAACGAATTCGACAGCATCACCGTAGCCACGCTCGCAACCGCGAGCGAGGGCCCGAACGGAAACGGCTGCTTCGTCCACGGCAGGAGCAGCAACTCGCCTTCCTCCAGGTCCGGGTCGGGCAAGATCTCGCGCTGCGTCCGCACCCGGAGGAAGCCCACGACAAGGCCCATGACCGCGCCAAGCAGGCTGCCGATCGTGAGCGCCACGAAGACCAGCATCACCACGCCGCTGACATCGCCCGGCAGCCAACCGAGGAAGAGTCCAAGCACGAGTGCCAGCTTCACGTCGCCGAAGCCCATGCCGCCGCCGGGCATGACCGAGAGGACGAACAGCACACCCGAGAAGAGAACTGCGCCGAGTACTGCACGGCTGATGGCCGATGTCGCGTTGACGTGTTGCGACACCACCACGATGGCCACGAAGCTCACGAGCAGCGTCGGGAACACGACGCGGTCGGGAATGCGATAGCGGAAGATGTCGACCGTCGACACGGTGACCAGCATCGCGAAGAAGAGCCAGAACGGCACGATCACCCACCAGGTGTGAAACCGCGCCGTGGCCATCGCGAACGACGCCGCAGTGACGATCTCGACGAGTGGATAGGCCACCGTCAGGTGCTCGCCGCAGTAGCGACACCTGCCGCGCTGGCCGATCCACGAGAGCACCGGGACGAGCTCGATCGGGCGCAGGTGGTGCTCGCACAGCGGGCACCGAGGGCGCCCGCACACCGGCAGATCGTCCGGGACGCGGTCGATGATCATCGTGAGCATCGTGCCCACGAGCAGACCCAGCGGAATGGAGGCGATGACCGCCGGTGCGTCCACGGCGCTCAGCCGTCGATAGCCCCGAGGAACTTCAGCAGAAGCCCGCGGTTGATCGTCTCGTCCTCGGCTTCGATGGTGGCGAGGGCCGCTTCGCGCTCTTCCTCGGTGGTTGCCTTTGCTGCTGCGGCAACCGCCCTCGCAGCGCGCGGGCTCAGGTTGGCCAACTGGCGGGCGATCTCCGACGGGTCATCGAGCGGCGTGTCGTTCGTGAACATCGGGACGTCGACTGCCTGCTCTGCGTAGGCCGGTTCCACGGCGGGCACGTCGGCCGACACTTCGAGCAGGCCCAGCTCGATGACCTCTTTCACCGCGCGCATCACGGCGAGCTCGCCGAGGCCGACGCGGCGCCCGACCTCGCCCACGGTCGCTCCGGAGCCGACGGTCACGATGATGCGCCAACGAGCGCTGTCGATCACCGCGTCGCAGCCCTTCAGCTCCTGCGCCAAGGAGAGCCACGCGTCGAGCGATGGTACGACGGGCTCAAGCGCTCGCCATTCGCCGAGCATCAGCTCGGCCTCGACGATAACGCTCTCGACGTCGCGCTCGTCACCGTTCGCGTGCGGCGTGGAACCGGCCTCGAACGTAAACGAACCGTCTACGAACCGCAAAAGGTTGAACAACACCTCGGTGAGCGAGTCCGCATCGGCGCCGCGCACCAAGAGCTCGCTGCCGACAACGGCGCCGCCGTCCACCCACAGGCTTCCCGACCCCGCGTCGCCGATGACCCGGAGCCGACCGACCTTCTTCGTAGAGGCAAGCAGCCGGAGCACGTCCGGTAGCGCAAAGGTGTCAAGAGTGCCCTGCAACGCCACGGTGACCTCCGTCTTGAGCATGTCTGGTCACCATCGGCACGTCCGACGGCCGAATTCAGTGGTTCCCGCCAAATCTGCGGCGAGCCTGATTGGCGGTCAGGTCGCAGGACGCTCGGCCAGGTGGCGGGCCACCGCTTCCCGCATCGCGTCGACCGGCGCGGCGTGGCCCGTCCACCACTCGAACTGGCCGGCCGCTTGATGCACGAGCATCGAAAGGCCATTGAACGCACGTATGTTGCGTGACCGCAGCGCCTGCAACCAAGGCGTCTCGACCGGGTCGTAGACCAAGTCGACGGCCACCGCCGACGACGCGACGAGATCGGGGTCGCATGGCAACTCGGCTGCGGGGCCGGTGCCTCGGAAGCGGTCGAGGTGCATCCCGAGCGAGGTGGCGTTCACGACGAGGTCGGCTCCCGCGATCGCCGAGGCGTCGCCTACGCGCCCAACGCCGCCCGCCACCCCGGGTAGCGCCGCGGCGCGCGCGGCGGCGTCGGCGGATCGGTTGACCACGACCACTTCGGCCGCGCCGGCCCGCCCCAGCGCATCGATGACCGCTCGGGCCGCGCCGCCCGCGCCGAACACCACGCATCGAGCGCCCGCTGCCTCGAACCCAACATCGGCCGCGAGGCCCTGCAGGAACCCGGCGCCGTCGGTGTTGTCGCCGATCAGGTAGCCGCCGCGGTTGATCACGCAGTTGACCGCGCCGAGGGCGGCCGCCGAAGGCGTGCACTCGTCGACCGCCGCTGCGACGTCGGCCTTATGCGGCATGGTCACCGAATACCCGGCGATGCCGAGCGTGCGCATGGCGGCCAGCGCGTCGCCGGCGCCCCCACGCGCCACCGGGAACGCGCAGTACACCCAGTCGAGCGAACAAGCCGAGAACGCGGCGTTGTGGATGACCGGCGACAGCGAGTGACGCACCGGGTCGCCGATGACCGCTGCCAATGTCGTTGCGCCCGAGAACATGACCACTAGTCGCAGTACTTCAGCTGTTGGCAGACCTTGACCGCCGCGTTGAACTCGGCGTTGGTGGTGGCAAAGGTGTGTGCACCTTTCACCCCGTTGTCGTCAGTTAGCGCGTAGTACAGCCACTTTGCGTCGGGGGTGGGGTTGAGCGCGGCGGCGATCGACGTCTTGCCGGGCAAGGAGATCGGCGTCGGCGGCAGGCCGAGGGCCTTGCGCGTGTTGTACGGGCTGTCGGACGAGAGGTCGCTCACGGTGAGCCGCTCGCCGTTGGTCTTGCCCACGGCGAATCGGGTCGACGCGTCGATGCCGAGCGACATGTTCTTCGCGAGCCGGTTGTAAATGACCCGTGCGATCTTCGGACGGTCGGTTTCGACCTTGGCCTCTTCTTCGATCAGCGAGGCGACCTTCAGCACGTCGTACACGCTATAACCGAGGTCCGCGGACCGGGCTTCGGCATTGAGATCCTTCAGCACCTTGTCCATCTGAACGCGCATGCGTTTAAGCAGCGCGACCTCGTTCGACGAGGCGTCCTCGTCGACGTTGTACGTGTCGGGGAACAGCAGACCTTCACGAATGGGGGACAGCAGCTTCGCGTAGGGGGCGTCGAGCTGCGCGGCCAACAGCGCTCGCTTCAGTTCCTCGGGGTCGAAGCCCGGGAGCTTGTCGAGGAGCACCTTTTGCATCTGGTCTATGGTGAGCCCGGGCGGGATCGTGACCTTGATCTGCACCGGCGGCTTCGGGCCCGCCCGCAGCGCGGTGAGCAGCTCGGGGTAGTCCATGTGCTTGAAAAGGTCGTAGTCGCCGGCTTGGAACGTCTGCTCGCCCCCTTGGCGTCGGAGCCAGTAGCGGAACACCGTTCCGTTGGCGACGACCCCGTTGGCCGTGAGGTTGTTGGCGACCGTGTTCGTGGCCTGGCCCTGCTCGATGGTCAACTCGACCAGTTCGCCGTGGTCGCCGTCGGGGTGGATCTGACTGTGGAGCCAGCGCCCGATCGCGGCGCCGCTGACGCCCACCACCAGACCGACTATGACGAGCACGATGAGCAGTCGGCGCATCCAACCGCTGCGCCGGGGGATGCGCACGAAATCGCCGGGGAGTTCGAGATCGATCGGCTCGACGGGCGGACCGAACGTGTCGAGTGCGAACACCGACGACGAGTCGGCAGGTTGGTGGAGGCCGCCGGCGCCGACGAGCACGCGTTCGGACACGGCCACCGGCACGGCGACGGTGTCATCGGACGTGGGCGCTGCAGCGGGTTCGGGCCCGCGCACCGCGGTCGGGCCCGGGCCGGGAGGAATCGGGGGTCGTAGCTGGCGACGGCGGGGTTTCGGGCGAGGGTCGGCCACTCGGGGTTCGGCCACTCGGGGTTCGGCCACTCGGGGACCGGCGGGCCGAGGATTGGGCCGACCGGGCCTGGTGGCGTCGCCGTCGGTCATCGGTCGCGAGCAGCCTCGGCGTCGAGCCAGCCCTGGAGGAGCACGGACGCGGCGACCATGTCGACGACACGGCGGCGTTCGGGTGCTCGGAGGTTCTGACGCATGAGACTTCTTTCAGCGGTGACGGTCGAGAGGCGCTCATCGTATGTCTCGACCGGTACGCCAATGGTGGCACGCAACGTTTCGATCTCTTGGAGGACGCCCGCGGCGGAGGGGCCGATCGAGCCGTCGAGGGAGTAGGGCACGCCCACGACCACGGCCGATGCCTCCCATTCGTCGACGAGCGCGCGGAGCGCTCGATGGTCGCGGCCGCGGTTGCCACTGCGGAGGACCACCTCGATCGGGGTCGCGACGCGCCTCGCCGAGTCGGAGATCGCGACCCCCACGCGCTTTGCGCCGAGGTCGACACCGAGCACGCGACTCAAGGGGCTACCTCGCACCCATCGCGTCGCGAATGACGCCGATCGCGTCGTCGACGCCGGCGCCGTTCTTGCCACCCGCGACCGCGAGCAACGGATCCTTCCCGCCGCCGCCCTGGATGAGCTGCGTAGCCAGGCCGAGCAGCTCGCCGGCGTGGAGGCCGGAGTCCTTGGTGACCGCCACGATGAGGGCCGCTCCCCCGCCGTCGGGTGCCGAGCCGAGCACGACACCCCGGACGCCCGATTGGTCACGCACGGCCATTCCCAGGTCGCGCAGATCGTCGCGAGCCATATCGTCGCGGCGCGCCGCCACAATGCCGTCGACCGCGCCGGCCGCCAGTGCGCCAGCGGACGAGACCGCCACCTGACGGCGCATGGATTTGAGCTCGGCCTGCAGGTCCTTGAGCTCACCCAGGCGCTTTTCGATGCCGGTCACGAGTTCGTCGACCGGCACGCCGACGAGCTCGGCCGCGCGGCGAAGCTTCTGCTCCTCGGCGCGGAGCCGTTCGATCGGAGCGAAGCCCGATACCGCTTCAATGCGCCGCAGGTTTGCCCCGATGGAGCCTTCGCTCACGATCTTGATCGGGCCGATATCGCCGAGAGCGCGCACGTGGGTTCCCCCGCACAGCTCAATGCTGTTCGCACCAGCTTCGAGCACGCGCACGATGTCGCCGTACTTGTCGCCGAAGAACGCGATGGCCCCGAGGTTCTCCGCCTGTTCCTTGGTGGTCTCGTAGTGACGCACCGGCGCGTTGTCGAGTACCTCGCCGTTGGCGAGATCTTCGACCTGCGCGATCTGTTCGAGGGTGAGCGGTTCGTAGTGGCTGAAGTCGAACCGCAGGCGGTCGGGCGTGACGTAGCTGCCCTGCTGTTTGACGTGCTGGCCGAGCACCCGGCCGAGCGCCCACTGCAGCAGGTGCGTGCCGGTGTGGTTGCGCCGGATGGCGTCGCGGCGAGCCTCGTCGATCGACGCCGTGATGTCCTGGCCCTGTTCGAAATGACCCTCGAGCAGTTCGATGCGATGACGCACGATGCCCGGGACCGCATAGTTGGTGTCGATGACGCGTGCTCGCGTGCCCGCCGCTTCGAGCACGCCGATATCGCCGACCTGACCGCCCGACTCGGCGTAGAACGGTGTGCGGTCGAGCACGACGGAGTCGTCGGTGGCGTAGAGCACCCGGGCCTGGATGCTGAACTGCTCGCGGCCCACGAAGTCGGTGGCGCCGAGCGCGTCGGCAATGGCCACGTAGGGCTCGAGTGACTCGTCGCTGCCTGCCACCTTGCGGGCGTCGCGCGCCATCTTCCGCTGTCGCGCCATGGCTTCGTCGAACCCGGCGCGATCGACGACGAGGCCCCGCTCCGCGACGACCTCTTCGGTCACCTCGAGCGGGAAGCCGTAGGTGTCATGCAGCTGGAACGCGACGTCGCCCGGCAAGGTACCGCCGGCCGGCAGGTCGGCAAGTTGCACATCGAGCATGGTGGAACCGGTCTTGAGGGTGCGCCGGAAGCGCTCCTCCTCGCGAGCCGCGACGTCGCGCACGAACGAATGGTTCTTCGCCAGCGCCGGGTAGTCGGTGCCCATGATGTCGACGACCGCGTCGACGAGCACCGGGAGCACGAGCTCGTCGATGCCCAAGAGGTACGCGTGGCGGATGGCGCGGCGCATGATGCGGCGCAGGACATACCCGCGGTCCTCGTTCGAGGGGAAGACGCCGTCGTTCACGAGGAAGGTGGTCGAGCGAGCGTGGTCGGCGAGGATGCGCATCGAGACATCGGCCCGCTCGTCGATGCCGTACGGCCGGGCGGCGAGGCGGGACGCGACAGCGAGCAGGCGTTGGAACTCGTCGGTGTCCCACACGGAGTCGACGCCCTGCATCACCGACAGGATGCGTTCGAGCCCGGCCCCGGTGTCGATGGACGGCTTGGGCAGCGCGACCGAGGAGCCGTCGGCGAACTGCTCGAACTGCATGAACACGAGGTTCCAGAGCTCGACGAAGCGCTCGGCCCCGCCGAATGCCGGGCCGCCGTCGGCGCCGTACTGGGGGCCCTTGTCCCAAAAAATCTCGGAGCACGGCCCGCACGGCCCGGTGTCAGCCATGCGCCAGTAGTTGTCCTCGTCGAGCCGCTGGATGCGCTCGGGCGGGACCCCCACGACGTCGCGCCATATGGCAGCAGCGTCGTCGTCGCTCACGTGCACCGTGACCCACAGACGAGAAGGGTCGAGGCGGAGCGTGCCGGTTACGAACTCCCACGCATAGGGGATGGCCACCGACTTGAAGTAGTCGCCGAACGAGAAGTTCCCCATCATCTCGAAGAACGTGAGGTGTCGGGAGGTGCGCCCGATCTCGTCGAGATCGTTGTGCTTGCCGCCGGCCCGCACGCACTTCTGTACCGTGACCGCCCGCAGGTACGGTGGCGTTTCCTCGCCGACGAAGTACGGCTTGAACGGGACCATCCCGGCGACGGTGAACAGCAATGTCGGATCGTGGGGGATCAGACTCGCGGAATCGACCCGGGTGTGACCCCGCTCCGCGAAGAAATCGGTGAAGGCTCGGCGTAGTTCGTTGGCGTTCATCGTTTCCCCAGCGTACCGGGCCCGAACAGCTGTCCCGGGAAGCCTTTCGGTGAATGTGAGGCGCGCGCGGATGAAGGCCGGGCCGATACCTCGATCCGGGCGGCGCGGCTAGTTGGCGCGACGCAGTGGGGCCGCTCCGAACTCGTCGCGAAGGTCCTGTTCGGTCTCGCGCATCGCGGCGCGGCCTTCGCGGACCGCTCCGATCACGGTGTCGCCTGCGGCGCGGGCGCGCCCGACGATGGCCGAGCTGCGCGCGCCGACGACCTCGCGTACCTCGGGCGGTGCGACGCGGCGAACGGCTCGTTTGACGCGTCGCTGCAGGTAGACCGAGCTGGCGATGCCGGCGCCGTAGCCGACGGTGGTCCAGAACGTACGTTTCGGCATCAGCGCCTCCGGTCGGTCGGGGTTCGGGTGGAGGGTGGGGTACGTTCGCGCGCCCGGCGGCCGGCGCGCCGCAGCCCGCTCATGAGCGAGACCGTCTTGATGAGCGGCGGCGAGAATGCGCGGTAGGTGAGCTTGGACGCAGAGTCGACGGTATGCGTGATGCGCTCGGCCGAGTCGAGAATTCCCTCGACGCGCTCGAGGTCGACGCCGGCCTGATCGATGGTGATGCGCAGGTCGTGCACGAGCGGCACGGTCTGATCGTGCAGCGTGTCGAGCACGACGCGAAGGCCACGCATCGTGCGCAGCAACGACAGCACCGCGATGGTGAGCAGCGCCGTGGCCCCGAGGCTGACGATGGTGACCACGACCGCAGCAAGATCACCCGCGTTCATCGTCGCCGGCTTGCTCGTTCTTGGAAACGGCGGGAGCGGGAGCAGATCGCGTGGTCATCGTGCGCGCGATCTCCTGTTCGTGGCCGTGCGGGGATGGCTCGTAGTACACGTTGTCGCGAACCTCGGCTGGACGATACTCCTGCGGTACCCAACCTGCGGGATCATCATGCGGATACTCGTAGCCCACGCCGTGCCCCAACGTGCGCGCGCCCTTGTAATGCGCGTCGCGGAGATGCATGGGCACCTCACCCCGGCCTGCGCCGCGAGCGTCGGCCTGCGCCCGGCCGAGGGCCATGGTGACCCGATTCGATTTCGGGGCCGTCGCGAGGTGCACAACGGCCTGGGCGAGGTTGAGCTGTGCTTCGGGCAAACCTACGAACTCCACGGCACGCGCCGCCGAGTCGGCCACGACGAGGCTCATCGGGTCGGCCATGCCCACGTCCTCCGACGCGAGTATTACGAGCCGGCGAGCGATGAAACGAGCGTCCTCCCCTGCGTCGAGCATGCGGGCGAGCCAATAGAGGCTGGCGTCGACATCGGAACCACGGATCGACTTGATGAACGCCGATATCAGGTCGTAGTGCGCGTCGCGCCCGTGACGGAGCGCCTTCGCGTTGGCCGCGTTCTCGGCATCCTCTATGCCGACAACGATCGGCGTTCCGCGCGCAGCGGCAAGCGCCACCGCCACCTCGAGCAACGTCAACGCGTGCCGCGCATCACCGGCGGCGCGCGAAGCGACGTGGGCCAGCGCGTCCTCGGTTGCGGTGGCGTCCTCGAACGTGAGTCCCCGTCGGAGCAAGGTCATGACGGCCTCGTCATCGAGCGCGTCCAGCCGGAACAGCGTCGAGCGCGACAACAGCGGCGGGTTGACCTCGAAGAACGGGTTCTCGGTGGTCGCGCCGATGAGCACGAGGAGGCCCGATTCGGTGGACGGCAGCAACGCGTCCTGTTGCGCCTTGTTGAAGCGATGCACCTCGTCGAGGAACAAGATCGTGCCCTGCTCCTTGGTTCCGAGCCGCATCTCGGCGGCCGCGATGACTTCGCGAACATCCTTGACCGTGGCGGTGACCGCGGAGAGCTGCTCGAAGGCCTTCTCGCTGGAGCGGGCGATGAGTTGGGCCAGCGTGGTCTTGCCAGTACCCGGTGGGCCCCACAGGATCACCGACGACAGACGATCGGCCTCGATCAACGTGCGGAGCGGCTTGCCGGGGCCGAGCAGGTGGTCCTGGCCCACGATGTCGTCGAGACGCTGCGGCCGCATGCGTACTGCGAGCGGCGCATGACGCGACAATCGTTCGGACGCGGCGTGGGAGAAGAGGTCACTCACCCCAGAAGTGTGCCGCTCAGGATCCGAGCACGCGCCGGGTGCTCGCGCCGACCCGCCGCGCGAACTCGTCGGGGCCGAGCGCGGCAAGCGACGGGTTGAAGATCTCCGGAGCGACGTTCGGTTCCGCACCGATGTACTCGAGCGATGCGCACAGCGCCGAGTAGTCGACGATGCCGTCGCCCGGGAGCAGGCGCCCGGTCATCGTCTCGGTGAGCAGATCGTCACCGGATTCGGCCGCCACGTCGTTGACCTGGAGCATGTGGATGCGATCGCCCGGGATGGTGCGGAGCGTGTCGTGATCGGGGCCACCTGGCTGGCGTTGCCAATGCCAGGTGTCGAGCACGAGGCCCCCGTTCTCGCGACCGGCGAGGTCGACGATGGCCCACGCAGTGGCGAGGTCGGGCACGCCGCTCCATGGAAGGAACTCGATGCCGAGTCGCAGCCCGTCGCGAGCCGCCAGGTCGCAGGCGTACGCGAACCCGCTCGCGGCTCGCGCCACGTCGACCAGGTCGGTATCCATGGTGACGGTGAGGATCTCCTCGGCACCCAGGTCGCGGGCCAACGCGAACAGCGGCAACGCGACGGCGTCGATGGCCTGGCGATCACCGGAGGTCCACTCGGTCAGGGCCTCGACCATGCGGATCTGCATGCCGTGGTGCTCGCACAGACGGGCGATGTCCTTGGGAGAAAGCCCGGACGCCGCGAGCGGTTCGACGATCGCGGCCCATATCGATGCGCCGCGAAAGCCGTTGGCGATGCCGGCGTCGACCAGTTCGAGGAGTGACGCCTTGTCGCAGTGCATCGGGTCGGCAAGGAAGCCTGCCAAGCACATCGTCAAGTCGTCGAGATCGAACGCCATCGCCTTTCCTTTCACGTCAGGCGTGACCGTAGTCGCACAACGCTGGCGTAGCCACTGGACCACGCGAAACAGTAAAGGCCGCCCCGGCCCTGCCGAAAGAAGACGCATGAAGGTGCTCGTCGTCATGTATTGGGCCTGGTTCGCCATCTCGGTCGTCGTGCTTGCCGGTCGTGCCATACGGCGCATCTTCGGTCGATCTGATCTCCTGCCCACCGCCACGCCTCCGGGTCCAACCGCCGGCTCCGTGTTGATGGATTCGCTCGCGCAGCGGGTGCAGGAACGCGCGGCGTGGGCCGTCGCCGACACGACGTGGGCGCCCGTAGCCGAGTCGGCATCAGCGTCGGCGCCCGTGGTCCGTACCACGCGGCAGCCGGCTCGTTCGACGATCGCCGGAGCGCGGGCCACGTTGGCCGACGCGCTCGCCGGCGTCGCCATGCCGGCCGACCTCACACCGCTCACGCTCGTGAACGGCGCCGACATGATCCGTCGGGCGGTGTTCGCCACGACGAGCACGACCCTCGAACGGGTCGACGCCGAGGTGCTGGCCGAGCTCGAACGCCTCGGCTACGACCTCGATCGGGTCGGGCCGCACGCATCGCTCGCCCGCCGTGGTGACGGCGCGCTGGCACTGCGGTTCCAGGTGATCGGCCCCCAGCCCAAGAAGGGCCCGGCCAACGCGAACTACCCAACTGCCCCGGCGGGCAGCGTGGTCCTCGACGTCGAGCTTGCCTGACCGGCGCGGCGCACTCCGGTCGAGATCTCGGTCGGCCACACTGGTGGTGGCGGAGCCCGATCTCGAGCGGAACGGTCACTCGACCTTGGGGAGCACGCGAAGGCCGAGGTCGAGCAACTGCTTTGCGTCGACCGGAGTCGGCGAGTTGGTCATAGGGTCGGTGCCCGACTGGGTCTTCGGGAACGCAATGACCTCGCGGATGTTCTCCTCGCCGGCGAGGATCGCCACCAGCCGATCGATGCCGAACGCGAACCCGCCGTGGGGTGGCGCCCCGTAGCGGAACGGGGTGAGGAAGAAGCCGAAGCGCTTCATGGCCTCGTCGGGCGCGATGCCGAGCAGGTTAAAGATGCGCTGCTGCAACTCGGGTTCGTGGATGCGGATCGAGCCGGAACCGAGCTCCCAGCCGTTCAGCACGAGGTCGTAGGCGCGGCTTCGCACGTTCATCGGGTCGGACTCGAGCTTGTCGATGTCGTCAGGATGAGGACGGGTGAACGGATGGTGACCCGGCTTCGGGATGCCGGCGTCGCTCACGCCGACGAACATGGGGAAGTCGACCACCCATACGTACTTGTACGGACCCTTGTGCACCGGCGGACGACCAAGGTCGTTGCGCAGATGACCCAGGACCTCGCAACTCGTGGCCCACTCGTCGGCGACCACGAGCAGCAGATCACCCGGCTCGGCGGCGAGCGCATCGCGCAGCGCCTGCTGTTCGGCTTCGACGAGGAACTTCGCCACCGGCGAGTCGAGTGTGCCATCGGCCGCGACACGCATCCATACGAGACCTTTCGCGCCGAGCTTCTTCGCGCGGTCGGTGAGCGCGTCGAGCTTGCTGCGCCCGAACTCCTCGGCGCGACCGGGCACGCGGATGCCCTTGATGCTCGATGCGCCAGCGAAAGCCTTGAAGCCGGTCTCGGCGAAGATCGGGGTGAGCTCGGTGAGCTCCATAGCGAAGCGGAGGTCGGGCTTGTCGACGCCGTAGCGGTCCATGGCCTCGTGCCACGTGATGCGCGGGATCGCATCGGGTCGCTCACCGGTGACCGCTTCTGCGGCGTCGAGCACCGCTTCGCTGATGGCCGCGAGCACGTCGTCCTGGTCGACGAAGCTCATCTCGGCATCGAGCTGCATGAACTCGTACTGGCGATCGGCACGAAGGTCCTCGTCGCGAAGACACCGCGCTATCTGGAAGTAGCGATCGAACCCGCCCACCATGAGGAGTTGCTTGAACAGCTGCGGGCTCTGGGGCAATGCGTAGAACGATCCGGGCTCCTTGCGCGACGGCACCAGGAACTCGCGTGCGCCCTCCGGGGTCGATGGCATGAGCATCGGTGTCTCGACCTCGGCAAAGCCTTGACGTTCCATGGCGCGTCGCACCGCACTGTTGACGGCAGCGCGTGCCCGGAGGTTGCGCTGCAGCCGTTCACGACGGAGGTCGAGGTAGCGGAAGCGCAGGCGAACGTTCTCGTCGACATCGTCGGCGCGCGCGTCGAGCGGGAACGGCGGGGGCTCGGCCGACGCAAGGATTTCGACGATGCAGTCCTGGATCTCGATGTCGCCGGTGCCCAGACTGGCGTTGACGGTGCCCTCCGGACGCGGGCGCACCACGCCCGTGATACGGGCCACATATTCGCTGCGCAGGTCGTGGTCGCCGTGGATGACGCACTGCACGAGGCCGGTGTGATCGCGTAGGTCGATGAACGCCAGATGCTCACCGTGCTCCCGGCGACGTGCCACCCATCCGCAGACCGAAACCGTTCGACCGGCATCGGTAGCGCGCAACGCGCCGCACATGTCGGTGCGCATCGTGGTTGCCCGTGTTTCGCTCACGAAGAGTTCCTTCCGTTCCCTGCGGGGATCGTCATGCAAGTGCCTTCTTGACCGCGTCGAGAACGTCGGCGCGCGCCACGCGTAGCTGGCCGGTGTCGCTGCGCAGATCGCGCAGCGTGACCTCGCCCGCATCGCGTTCGTCAGTTCCGACGAGAAGCGCGAATCGCGCGCCGGAACGATCGGCGGCTTTCATCTGTGACTTCATCGAGCGGTTCTCGAACGCACGGTCGGCGGCGACTCCGGCGCGACGCAGTTCGTGGGTGAGCGTGAGCGCCTCGAGGCCACCAGTGGTGTCGACGACGAACACGTCGACACCCGTCTCCCCCAAGGCGAACGCGCCCTCGGCGTCGCAGGCGAGCAACGTGCGCTCGACGCCCAACGCGAAGCCGATGCCCGGTGTCGGATCACCGCCGAGTTGTTCAACCAACCCGTCATAGCGACCACCACCGCCGATCGCGCTCTGCGCGGCATCGAGTGCCGACGACTGGATCTCGAAGGTGGTGCGTACGTAGTAGTCGAGGCCACGCACGAGACGGGGCGACACCGTGAACGGCACACCGACGGCGCGCAAGCCGTCTTGCACACGCGCGAAGTGCTCGGCCGCAGCCTCGGAAAGATGGTCTGCGAGCAAAGGCGCTTCGGCCACGACCGACGCGTCCTCGCGACGTTTGGAGTCGAGCACACGCAGCGGGTTGCGGGCGAGCGTCTCTCGCGATTGCTCGGACAGCTCCGCAGCGCGACTGTTGAAGTACTCACGGAGCGCGTCGACGTAACGAGCGCGGTCGCCGGCGTCGCCGAGGGAGTTCACCAGCAACGTCATGTCGCGCAGGCCGAGGGTGCGGAAGAAATCCCACGCGAGAGCGATGACCTCGGTATCGATCAGTGCATCGTCGAGCCCGAGCACCTCGACCCCGACCTGGTCGAACTGGCGGTAGCGACCCTTCTGCACGTTCTCGGCGCGGAAGTTGGGCCCGGCATACCAGGCTTTCCACGGCAGCATCGGCCGGTTCTCGACAAACGCCCGCACGGCCGACGCCGTCTGTTCTGGGCGCAGCGCGAGGCGGCGGCCGCCGCGGTCGTCGAACTCGAACATCTCCTTGGTGACCACGTCGGTGGCCTCGCCCAGGCGGTGAAACACCTCGACGTGTTCGAACATGGGCAGGATCACCTGGCCGTAGCCAGCGCCGTTGGCTACTCGGGCGAACACGTCGCCGAGGGCCCGAAAACGGGCGGATGCAGGATGCAGGAGGTCGCGCGTGCCCTTGGGAGCACGGAGAAGCGGTTCGGCCACGGCCTGGGAGGCTACCGGTGTCTCCCCCCGACGTTCCGCCTTTTGAGGATTTCGACGAACCGTCGTCGCAATCTCCGGTGGGGTGTCGCCCCCGCTGCCCACCGGAAGCTTCTCGATCACGTCGCGAAAACCTGGAGCCCACCGACGCCCGCATCGGACGTAGGTGTCATGCCTGTTCGATACCCGGGGCTCGAGCGACGGGAACAACGGGTGCCCGCGCGGAGCGCTTCAACCGACGCCGAATCGGGTGGGGTCGGGCCCCTGCGCCGCGAGCGCACGCTTGGCTTCGTCGCGGCCGTACGCGTCCACCACCCGCGCCACTCGTTGCGCATCGAGTCGCCCCATCGCGGCGATCGCCGCGTTGTAGGCGTCGGTGGCCTGCTGTTGGGCTGCGACGTTCGCCGCGCGTACTGCGCCACGCAGGGCGTCGAGCGCGTTGAGGACGAGACGCCATTGCTCCAGGTACGGCGTGAACGTAGAGCGCACCGCGATGTCTCGACCGGGGCCCAGTTGATCGGCGATGTGCGACACCGTGGTGCGCATCGCGTCGAGGAGTCGTGGCGCATCGGCGAGCCACGCAGCCTCGCCCACCTCGGTGTCTTGGAAGGTGGCCCACCACGTGCGCAGTGGCGTGGCCAGAGTGACCAGGTCGAGGCCGATTACGTTCACCGCAGTCACGTCGCCGGGGGCGAGCACGTAGTCGCTGCCCACCATCACCGACGCCGTTCGCGCCACCGATTCGGCGCCGGGTTCGGCGAGGCCGTCACGGCCCGAGCCGCACCCGACCACGCTCACCAGCACTCCGATGATCGCCATGACGACGAGGCGCGAAGACCTTCGACCGCTCACGCGTTCATCTCGGCGATGACGGCATCGAGTCGTCCGCTCCGGTTCTCGAGCAACGGCCGTCGAAGGTGGCCGCGATACGTCCGCGGAGCTCGTATCTGGTGGTCACCCAGGCGACGCTAGGGCCTCACCCCATGAGGTTGCGCTCGCCCAGGACGCGCTTGCGGGCCCAGTCGCCGACGCGGTTGAACGAGAGCACCGTGAGGAACATGATAATTGCCGGGACGAAGGCGATGTGCGGATCGGTCTTGAGCTTGATCTCGCCGTCGGCCACCATGCTGCCCCAACTAGGGCGAGGCGGTGGGATGCCGAGCCCGAGGAACGCAAGCGAGCCCTCGGCCACGACCACGGATGCCGCCACAAGGAAGCTGTAAGACGCGACCGGTATGAACGCGTTGGGCAGGATGTCCTTGATCATGATTCGCCATCGCGACGCACCCATAGCGCTCGCCGCCAGCACGAACTCCCGCTCGCGCACGGCAAGCGTCTGAGCCCGCATCACTCGCGTGTACGTCGGTATCGACACGACGGCCAACCCAATGCTGAGGGTCCACACGCCGCGCGAGAACACTGCGACCAGGGCGAACAGGAGGATGAGCGGTGGGAAGGCCAACGTGGAATTGGTGTACACGTTGACCAGCACATCGACCCACTTGCCGAAGTAGCCGCCGACCAGTCCGAGCAGCGACCCGATCGTCAGCCCGAGGCTGACCGACAAGAACGCGACCATCAGGGAGACGCGGGCGGCGAAGATCGACCGCGATAACAAGCTGGCGCCGTTGGCGTCGCGACCGAGCGGCTCGTCGAAGCTGAGCCGTGGCCGAGCCCGCAAGGACACGAGCTCGGTCTTGCGATAGGAGTCGATCGGCAGGAGGTCGGCGAAGATCGCGACCAGCACAATGACCACCAGCCAGAACAACGCCAGCCACACGCCGAGTGCGAACTCTGGCCCGATGCGGATTCGCCCGAGCTCCTGGAGACCTCGGAAGAGCGCGACCACCCCGACCGCGGTCACCGCGCAGCGCAGCGTCGCCGACGAGCTGCGGATGCCGAACATACCGATGAGCACGATGACGAGGCCCAACGCGGAGCTGATGACCGCGTTGCGCAGCCGGCGAGGTGCCTGCGCCACCTTCCAGAACTCGTCCACAGGGGCCAGCACTGCCTCAGCCATGACGCTTGATCCTTGGATCGAGGAATGTGTAGCTCACGTCGACCAGCAGGTTGATGAGCAGGTAGGCGACGGCGAGCAGGAGCACCCCGCCTTGGAGCACGGTGTAATCCTTCGCAGGTATCGCCTGGGTGATCGCGGTGCCTAGGCCGGGTAGCCCGAAGATCCGCTCGATGATGACCGTGCCACCAATGAGCCGCCCGAGGTTCACGCCGGCCAGCGTGATCAGCGAGAACGAGGACGGCCGTAACGCTTCACGCATGAGCACGTGACGGTTGCTGAGACCTCGAGCGCGAGCGGCGAGCACGTAGTCCTCCTGCAGCGTCGCGGCCATGTCGGAACGGAGCAGCTGGCTGTATACCGCGATCTCGGTTAACGCCAGCGTGACTACGGGGAGCGCGATGTAGCGCAGGTTCTCCCCTAAACCTTGGCCGATCGGGGTCCAACCGGTGTTCGGCAGCAATCTGAGCTTGTACGCGACGATCGCGACGAGGATGAGCGCGGAGAGGAAGGGCGGCACGGCGACCACGCCAAACGAGGTGGTGGTGACCGCGCGGTCGAACCGCCGGCCGGCGCGATACGCGGACCACGCACCGAGCGGTATGGCAACGAGGAGCGCGAGCAGCTGCGTGAGCACCGCGATTTCGAGGTTGACCGGCATGCGCTGGCGCAACGTCGCGGACACGGACCGTCCCGTGATGAGCGACTTGCCCAGGTCGCCCTGCAAGGCGTCGCTTACCCAGCTGACGTAGCGCGATGGAAGCGGAGCATCGAGATCGAGCTGTTGGCGGACCAGCGCGATCTGCTCGGGGCGGGCCTCGGGGCCCAGTATGTCGTAGACCGGATCACCGGGCAGGAACTCGGTGAGGAGGAACGTCGCAAGTGTCACGATGAGCAACACCGGAATGAGCTGCAGCAGCCGCAGTCCGAATAGACGCATGGAACGTTCCCCCTCCCGAGATCAGCCGTTGGTGATTACTTCTTGAACCACAATAGGTCGACGCGCGGGATGCCGTCTTCGTAGACGACTCCGCCCTTGACGTTGCTCTTGTAGACGTAACCGTTCGTGGTGATGGTGTAGGGGAAGAACGGCAGGTCCTTGGCCAGCTGCTCGTACACGATCTTGTACTTCTCGGCCCGAGCGGTCGGGTCACCGAGAAGGCGAGCCTCCTCGAGTGCCTTGTCGACGGTCGCGTTGTTGTAGTTCGACGGGTTCAGGCCCGGTTGACCACTGTGCGTCGCGTTGTACAGGCCCACGTTCGGGTCGGTGGTGGGGAAGCCCCACGACGTCCACTGGAAGTCGCCCTTGCCCGAGGTGATCTTGGCGATGTTGTCGCCGCTGGCGCCGACTGCGAGCTCGGCCTTGATGCCCTTCAGCTGATCGAGCGCCGTCTGGATGAACTTGGCCCGAGCCTGGTCGAGGGTCTGCTGGAACACGACCATCGTGAACGTGATCGGGCCCTTCTCCTTGACGTACTCGTCGATGAGCTTCTGCGCACCCGCTGCGTCGTACTTCGGGAGCGCCGAGGCCTCGCTGAAGTCCTTGGAACCCTTCAGCGCGAAGTAGTCGGCCGGGATGGAGTTCAGCAGGATGTCCTTGGCGAGCACGTCGCGCGGAATGGCCATGATCACGGCCTTGCGCACGCGGATGTCGTCGAACGGCGCCTTGGTCGTGTTGAACACGAACGTCTGCCCGAGGTTGACTGCAACGCTCGCGTACGTGGCGTCCTTATTGTCCTTTTGGGCCGTGGTGACGCTCGACGGCGTCGCCGTGTAGAAGCCATCGAACTGGCCCGTGGTCATGCCCGTAACTCGCTGATCCTCGTTGGACTGGATCACGTACACGAGCTTGTCGACGTAAGGACCAGGTGATGCAGTCCAGTCCGGGTTGCGACTCAGGGTCATCTTGCCGTCCGGGATCCACTCGTCCATGCGGAACGGTCCGGCGCCGACTGGCTTGTTCACCAGGTCGACCTTGTCGGTGATGGCCTTCGGCGACGCGATGTAGTTCAGCGCGTTGCGGGCGATGAGGTTGTCGAAGGTGGCGTTGCCGCTCTTCAACGTGAGGTCGACCGTGAGCGGATCGGGCAGGGTCATCGACGCGATGGCCTGCGCAATCGACTTGCACGCACATGGGCTGTCGGCGGCCGCGGCACGCTCCCAGTTGGCCTTGATCGCCGCGGCGTCGTACGCCGTGCCGTCACTGAACTTCTGGTTCGGCTTGAGCTTCAGCGTCCACTTGGTGAAGCCGGCGTCAGTGGCCTTGAACGATTCGGCCATGAGTGGCGACGAAACGGCCTTGACCGGGTCGTAGGTGACCAATGCGCCGTAAATGGGGAACAGTCGGTTGCCGTCCGAGCCGCCCGAGCCGGTGGCCTTGAGCGGGTCGAGGTTCTTGACCTCGCTGAACAACGCGATCGTCACCGTGCCGCCCTTGACCGGCGTATCGGTTACAACCGTGGTGGTGACGGATTTGGCCGACCCTGAGCTGCTGCCACCGGTGTTGGTCGCGTTGCCCGTGCCGCCGCCATCGTCGCCGCATGCCGCCGCGATGAGTCCGAGCGCGAGCATCGCCGCGACCAGACGCATGCTTCGACGTCGTGAACGTTTTTGCATTGCTTGCCCCCTGTGGTTTCCGCCGCCGGACCATTCGCCCGCGGAGGTAAAAATTCACGCTAACAGGTATCAGATATTCATCGGCTAACCGGTAGGATGATCAGACAGCTGTCTGCGGTAGACACGCTGATGAGCGCCCTGTGTCGCCCCGTGTAGCGTCTTCCATGTGTTCACATTCGATCCAGGAAACGGCGGTGCCGAATGAACGACGTCACAAGCCCCACGAGCAAGCCCGGCGAGATCGCCGGCTGGCCGAAGCTCCAGATCGTCTATCGCAGCGACGCCGATCGCATCGCTGATCTTTTGCCACCCGGCTTCACCGCAGGGCCCAACCCTTTCGTCCACATCAACATCTACAACGTGCCGGTGCTCGGCGAACCCGAATACGGCGTGAGCACCAAGATCGAAGCGTCCTATGACGGCATGGCGGGCTACTACACGCTCGGTCTCGGCATCGATCAGGAAGCGGCCATCTTCATAAGCCAGGAGCTCAACGGCCAGCCGAAGTTCCCGTGCGCCATCACGTTCTTCCGGCT
>Ga0114966_10000198_pt1 | contig 57016 bp, 35 predicted proteins | sample M_130207_XF_Meta_FD_87029 | JGI IMG/M metagenome (GOLD analysis project Ga0114966, IMG submission 87029) | Freshwater microbial communities from Lake Montjoie, Canada to study carbon cycling - M_130207_XF_MetaG | ecosystem: Environmental > Aquatic > Freshwater > Lake | place: Lake Montjoie... | reverse complement strand
GCCGATCCCGTTTGTAGTACAGCCGCCAGTCGATGTGCTTCGGATCGTCACCGACCACGTAATCGCGGTGCCCGGCGAACTCGACGGCAAACCCCGACAGCGGCGACTTGTGCGCCCCGGCCAAATTGCCCAGCACGAGACCACGCGGCTCGACAGTACGGTCCGCCACGCGGCTAAGAACTTCTGGGTTGAGGTAACGGGAAAGAACTGAGGCGGTCATGTGTTGATCTCGGGAAGCCTGTATTCGTCTTCTGCCTTGTCCCCTCGCCCCGGCCTTGCGGGGAGAGGGTGAGGGTGAGGGGTTCTTCTAAAGGAAGATCACGCTGGCTGCACGTACTTCTTGTCCGCTGGCGTTTTCTCCATCAGCATGCCGATCAGCTTCTCGCTGTTCACGTCGGCCGCTTGAGCGGCATAGTTCGGGGCGATGCGGTGACGCAGCGCGCCCTTGGCCACGGCCTGCACGTCGCCGACTGTTGCGTGGTAGCGACCGTAGAGAATTGCGCGGGCCTTAGCACAGGTAACGAGAGTCAGCAAGCCGCGCGGGCCTGCTCCCCAATTGACCCACTTGTTGACGAAGTCGGGAGCTTCCGGAGCACCCGGTCGCGACGCGCGAACCAAGGCGTGAGCATAGCCCAGCACTTGGTCGCTGACCGGCACCCGCTGGACGAGCTTTTGATAAGTGATGATGTCGTCACCGTGCATCGCCGTTTCGATCGCTTCGGCGCGTCCGCTTGTCACGCGGCGAGCGATCTCCCATTCATCGGCTGCAGTCGGATAATCAACTCGAATGTGGAGCAGGAACCGGTCGAGCTGGGCTTCCGGCAGCGGGTACGTTCCCTCTTGTTCGAGCGGATTCTGAGTCGCCAGCACGAAGAACGGGTCGGGCAGCTTGTGAATCTTCCCGCCCGCTGAGACCTGCCGCTCCTGCATCGCTTCGAGCATCGCCGCCTGCGTCTTCGGAGGAGTCCGGTTGATTTCGTCCGCGAGAATCATGTTCGCGAACAGCGGGCCGGGGAGAAACTTGTACTCGCGGTTGTGAGTCTCCATGTTCTCCTGAATCACATCGGTCCCGGTCACGTCGCTCGGCATCAAGTCAGGCGTGAACTGAATCCGCTTGAACGACAGGTGCAATGCCTGCGCGAGCGAACTCACGAGCAGCGTCTTCGCCAGTCCGGGCACACCTTCCAGCAGGGCATGGCCGCGGGCAAACACCGCGATCAGCACCTGCTCGATCACCTCGTTCTGACCAACGATCACCTTGGCCAATTCGTCACGGAGCTTGTTATACGCCTGCTCGCACTTCTGCACGGCAGCCACATCGTCAGCGGAAAGATTTTCAGTTGTCATGGTTCGTTGGTCTCGGGTTGAAGGTTGATGGTCAGAGCCGGTTGGCTGTTGGTGTTGTCTTCTCTTCGTCTTCGCCTTGTCCCGTCTCCCCCATCTTCGGGGGAGACGGCTACGTCTTTCGTGGGGGCAGATTCTTTATCTGCCTGTGAATTTCATGCGGCGCTGTGACGGACAGGTAAGAAACCCGCCCCCACATTCAGTTTGTAGGGTGCGTGGAGTCTTCGGAACGCACCGCTATGTGACCGCGAATCTAAATGGTGCGTTCCGAAGACTCCACGCACCCTACGTTGGTTCAGTCCACGCTCTCAAAGTATTTCCGCAGCCGTTCCTCATAGGCGCGCGGCGGCTTCTGACCGGCTCCCGCGCGGATCGACTTGCGGAGTTCCGGTGGCAGCTTGGCGAACCACGGTTCGTCTTTGAGCTGTCTCGCCAACACGCCTTCTTCCGGTTCGCGAGCCTTCGCGGACTTGCTGTCGGCGACATCGGTCCCTTCCGGTTGTTTCTCGATCTTGCCGTCTTTCACTTTTTGGTTGGTGGTCGGTCCGCCATCCTTCTTCGCCAGCTTGGAGGAGTCCGACGGTTGACCCGGTGTGGGTGCCCCCTCTTGGCTCGGTTGCGGCTGACTCGGCTGCCCCGGTTGAGCGGGCTGGCCGTTGGGGGTCTGTTGAGCCAGCGGCAACTGAGCCTGACTGAGCGCCTGCTGCATCGCCTGTTGAGCCTTCTCACCGGCGATCGCTTGCGCGGTCACTTTCGGCGACTGCGGGACGAAGCCCGTGCCGAGTTGCCCTGGATTCGCGTTGGGCTTGCCTTGTCCCGGTTGTCCGGACTTCGGTTGACCTTCGCCCGGAGCGGAACCGTCCGCTGGCATCGGCTGACCTTCACCGGGCTGTCCTTCGCTCGGCATCGGTTGTCCTTCGGCCGATCCTTCGGGAAGAGGCTCACCGGCGGCGAGGGCTTCCGCCATCGCCGCATCGGCCAACATCTGAGTCGCCGCTTCGATCACCGGAAGATTGGACGCCAAATCGAGTGCTTCTCGCAGCGGCGTGTTGGCGACTTCGGTTTGACCCGACAATTCGACCGCTCCCTGTCCCGTCGCTTCTTGAGCATCCGCGAAAGCGTTCTGAGCTTCGTTCAACTTCTGCGCGGCCGACTGTTCCGCAGCAGTCGGCATGTCACCCGCCTCACCCGCGAGTTGTTCGAGCTTCGCACCCTGCTCCGCAATCATCTCGGCAGCGGCCTGCTGATCGGTCGCGAGGTTCGCGATCGACTCGGCGATCGCCTGGTCTCGTTTCACTTCCTGTTCCTTCGCGGCGAGATCAGCGGCGGCTCGTTCGAGTGCCATCTCGGCGGTGTTCGCGGCCGCTTCGAGTTGCTGTGGCGAGTTGCCTGCTTCGGCTCCCATCTCAGCGGCGTCAGCGGCCGCATCAATCGCTTCGGCTGCCGCGGGATCGGCCTTCGCGACTTGATCGGCCAGAGCTTCCGCTTGCTTCCCTTGTTCGGCGAGAGCCTTCGCCTGTTCGGTCGCCGCCTTCTGGATCGCGTCGTCGAGGTTCTTCCCCGCATTCTTTAGCGTTTCCGCTGCCTTGGCCTGAGCTGCCGGAGCCGCTTCAGGATTGTTGGCCAACGCCTGTTCAGCCGCTTCCGTCGCACCGGCCGCGGGTCCGAGAGCCTGCCCCGCTTCGGGAGTGACTTCGGCGGCCAACTCTTGAGCCGCCTCTGCCGCCTCGGCAGCCTTGGCTTGAGCCTTCGCATCAGGTTTCCCGGTCGGAGGAGCTTCCATTGCGGCAGCCGCTTCCACTTGAGCCAACTCAGCCGCCTTGTCGAGTGCCGCTTCGGCCGCATCGCGCGAGGCTTCCGCCGCCGCTTCATTACCATCGAGTTGTTGCTTGGCCGCTTCGGTCGCAGCTTGTTGAGCCTGCTCCAATGCCTTCGTCAGTGCATCCGGTTTCCCTTCCGCCTTGGCCTTCGCCGCTTCAGGCCGTTTGGCCGCAGTCTCAGCGGCGGCTTGAGCTTTCTCCGCCACCTCTTCTTGTTTCGTCGCGGCCTTCAACTCCGAACCTTCTCCCGCATCGGCCGCTTCGGCGGCGGCATCCGCGTCGTTCTGAGCGTCCTTCGCTTCGGCGATCTGGTTCGCGAGTTCCAGTGCCGCAGCCGCTTCCGGCTTCCCCTGCGCCTTGGCCTGTTCCTGCATCGCCTCTTGCAATTTGTCCTTGGCCGCTTCGAGCTTCGCCGTCTTCTCGTTGTCAGGGATCGCGTCGATTGCCTTCTCGACCGCTTCGCGCGCTTCGGTCAGTTCCTTCGCTTGAGCTTCACTCACCTTGGCGAGTTCCTTCGCGGTGGCGGCAATCTCCTTGCGAATTTCTTTGGCTGCTTCGGCCAACTTCTGCGCGGATTCTTTCGCATCCTTGGCCGCGTCTGTCGCAGCAGCCTGTGGATCAGCAGCCTTGGCATCCGCGACAGCCTGCAAATCGGCACCCGACTCCATCGCCTCGGTCGCTCCCTCGGCCGCATCCTTCGCCGCTTCCGGTGACGTTTGAGCCAACGCCTCGGCGATCTTGCTCGCGATCTCTTTCACATCGGCCTGACGTTCAGCAAGTTCCTTCGCGTCCTTCGCGATCTCGGCTTTGTCCTCGACGGTCGCATCCTTCTGAGCAGCGGCCTCGGCGAGTTCCGTCGCATCGGCGGCGATAGCCTTCTCTTCGGCAGCGGCACGCTCCAGCACTTCGGCGGCCCGCGCAAGTTCACCGATCTTCACGGCCGCTTCTTGTCGCTTGGTATCAGCGATCGCGGCATCGACCGTATCCATCGCTCGCTCGAGCGCATCTTGAGCTTTGTCGAGAGCCTTCTCTTCGAGAGCCGTCGCCCTTTCCGGCTTGGCCTCGGTGAGATTCTTCTCGGCCTCTTTTGCTGCGGCGGCCGCTTCGGCCAGAGCCTGTTCGACGGCGGGCGGAAGTTCATTCTTGTCGGCGGCGGCTTGAACGGTCTCGGCCACGGCCTTCTCTTCCGGCGCGGCGGCTTGAGCATTTTGATTGGCCTTCGCTTCGGCGGCGTCCTGCTTCTTCTGAGCCTCGGCGAGCGCCTGCTTCGTCTCCTCCAGCGCCTTCACTGCCTGAGCCAGTTCATTCGCCGACTTCGCCTGCGAGTCTTGCTTGGCCTGATCCTTCAGCGCCTTCTCCAACGCGGCGAGATTCCCCAGCACCTTGCTCTGATCGTCGAGTGCCTCCTGCGGCTTGCTGTCGAGCAGATCGGCCGCCGCATCGAGAGCCGCCGTCTCCGCCTGTTGAATCAGTGCGTCAGCCTTTGCGTTCTCCTTGATGCTTTCTTGCAACGAGGCGATCTCCTGCTGGAGCTTCGCCTGCGCTTCGACCAACTCCTGTGACGGCTTTTGATTCTCGTCGAGCTTCTTCGTCTCTTCCTTCAGCGCCTTCTGCTTCTCGGCCAGGGCGCGGACCTTGTCGATCGTTTGCATTTTTTCAGAGTTGAGTGCTCCCTGAGTCCGCTCGATCACCTTCAGCAAGTCACGAAGTCCCTTGATCACCTTGTCCTGATGATCGACCGCGAGGTCGTACTTCACGGATTGCAGCGTGCTTCCCGCGCCATCGAGATGCTTGCCGACATCCGCCGCCTTGAGGATTCGCAACCCGTCCGCAGCGGTCGCCGCGAGCAAACCACTCCACGACTTCATGTCCACCAGCGTATCGACCAGATGCAGGAACAGTTCCTTCACATCGCGCTGGTCTTCGATCGCCTTCAGCGTCAGCGCTTCCTTCCGCGTCTTGGCCTCGGCGGGAAGCCCCTTCGTAGCGACTTGCACAGTGGTCTGAATGCGAATCAACCGCCGCACCTGTTCGGCCAACTCGGCAATTTTGAGCCGCTTCATCAGGTTCTGACGCTCCACCGCAAGCTGCCTCACGACGGTTCTAATCTGCTGACGAGCCTCGACGAACGCAGCCTCACGCTTGTCCTGCGGCAACCGCTGCGCTTCGGCCAGCAGATCGACAACCTTCGACATTTCGTGGTCGATGAGATGGTTGAGACTCCCACGCATCAGTTTGATGTCGCGGTAAATCTCCTCGCCCGACAACCCGTTCTCGTCGAGCTGCCGAAGCTGCACATCCAGCACCCCGCCCAGTAACTCGCGCGTCATCGTCCGCGCCCGCTGCTGATCCTCCTGCTTCCGCTGCAGTGCCTCGGGTTCGAGCACCTGAGCCATCACCGGCCCGCCCGCCCAACACATCAAGCCGACCAGCACAACAACTCGCCCAAAGGTCGCGGTCATGATCGTTCTCCTCGAACAATTGATCCACTCGGTTCGACACCAACCAAATCCGTTTGAACTACGAAACACACGAAAGGCACGAAAACAGGAACAGGTGAGCCGGGCGGCGTCAGCCCCCGGATTCTTCATTCAACTCGAAGAGTCCGGGGGCTGACGCCACCCGGCTCACCTAACTTTTCCTTGCTCTACTTTCGTGTATTTCGCGGTTCCCAATTTTCACTTCTTGTCGCCACCAATCCCCAACTCGCGCCGCAGGATTTCGTCTAACTGCTTTGCCGTCTTCTTATCTTCGTCGCCCGTCTGGGCGAGGATGCCGTTGAGGTCGGTCACGGCGAAGGTGATTGGTTCGCCGAGGCCCTTCTGGCCGGTGAGGTCTCCGCGCCAGTCGGTCACTTCCAGCGTGACCTTCACTTCGTCCCCCTTCTGCAATTCGTAAGGGGAGAGCGGAATGGAGAGTTGCCCTCGCAGGATCGTTTGCGGTTGATCGGACTGCCGGACCGTCTTGGTGACGACCTCATGCTGCGACGTGCGACCGTCTTCGTGCGAGATGCTGATGACCGCCACGATCTTCGCGACACCGAAGTCGTCTCCGGCAGCGTAGTCGAGCTTCGGCAGCGCGGTCGGCAACACGAACCGCGTCACCGCCGTCGCCACAATCCTCGGTAACCGATCGGGCTTCAAACGAATCTGTCCCGAGATCGGCGTCTCCAGCGACAGCCCATCTTCGTCGAGGACTTGGATCTCGTACTTGAGTCCCTCGCGGATCGAATCGAACGGCGTACCGGGGGGGAGAGTCCATTCGGTCGTAGTCGCGGGCGGCCTGCCTGTATTTGTTTTGGCATTCATTTTGACAAGCGGCACAGGCGAGCCGCCCGCGCCCACGGTAAGAGTCGCCGACTTGAGCGGCTTGTTCGAGCAAACCAGCTTCAACTTCGCGACCGAGCCTTCGATGACTGCCAACTGGCGCGAGCCGCCATCGGTCTCGCCCAGTTTCATCGCCAAGGCCGCGTACTTCGGCGGTTCGATCTCCCACGCAAGGTCCACCAACGGCAGCGGCACGATCACGACCTCGGCCGAGTCCGACACGGCGTCTCCAAAATGAAACCGCACTCGGAACGAATCGGCGACATGCGCGATCTCACCGGAAAACGTCGCGGCCTCGGGCGCGGTAGCGTTCAGGTCAACTCGGTTCACGGCGTCAGTCTTCACGCCCGACAACTGCACGAACCCCGCGCGAGGCACCTCGCCGCCACACTTCACCGCGACCACAATCTTCTGACCGTAAGGCACGCTCACCCGAGGCGTCTCACCCGCGTGAAAGACCGAGACCGGTTGGCCGCTGACCGTGATCGACTCGATCTTCGTCTTGGTCGGATAGTGAGCCGACCCGAGTAGGAAGCGGTTCCAAAACGCCGAAGCATGTCCGGGAAAGACCAGAGCCGCCACGAGCAGCAGCAACACGGTCAGCCCGAGTGCCATCGCCCGCTTCGGCAAGGGCTCATACGAAAACCCTTCGAAGACATTCAGGCCGGGACTGAACTCGGCCACATAGTCCACCACCGCTTGTTCGAGTCGCGATGAACCCCACGTCGCCGCGCGAGGCTGTTCAAACTGCAACGCCGCAACCAAATCGCTGTCGATCTTGTGCTGCTGCTCGACAATCAACGCCACATCCTGTTCGGTCTCCCTGACCGTAATGAGCGGCCAGGCAAACCGCCTGATCCCCCACGCTCCGCCCACAACCCAAGCCAACATCGAGACGCCGCGCAGACCAACCGGCAGATTGAACGACCAGTCACACAGAAACGCCGCCACAAGCAGCCACAGCGCGACAGCCAGCGGCGCACACAGCGCGCTCCCCCACCGCACGGCGGCCCGCTTCTGCCGCAGACTGCCCAATTGAGATCGAAGTGTGGCGAGTTTGGTTTGCATTGGTTCTCTGACTCGATGACATTCAGCCCCGGAGGGGCGGCATAATTTCGCGGGTGTTGGTTTGGGTTTGTTCCGATGACTCACTTGCACGCGGTCACATAGGTCTCATTTTCTCGAAGAGATGTCGCCCCTCCGGGGCTTCATCTCTGTTTGGATTGTCTAATCCACGGCTCACGCCGTGGGCTATTGCCTGTCAGCCTCTCCGAGGCTGAATACAAAGCTCATTTCATCACGCCAAGTTCACCAGTTTCCTTACAAACCATTCCACCATCAGCAAGCCGATTACCGTGCCGAACGTCAGCCAGGTGCTCCAGAGTGGAAAGATTTCTACGCTGGTTTCCCTCAGTCGCGGTGGCGAGAAGTCATCGGGAAAACGGTCCACGTCGAGCAGTTCGTACGCCTTGCCACCCGTTTCGGCGGCGATGTTCTTTTGGAGCGAAACGTTTCTCACTGGATTGCGTCGTTCGACCGAGACGTTGGCCACTTCGAAGTTGATCTCGGCCACTTCGTTCGCGATCGGGTCGCTGACGCGCAGGCGGTACTCTCCCCCGCTGAAGACCGGGACGCGCGTCTCGAACACGCCGGGCCTCAGTTGCGGAACGCTCAGGATCTGTGAGCGGCTACCGTCGGAGTCACGATCGGGGCGGATCAGTTCCGCCGTCAGACGCCGGTCGGGGATGTCCTTCTCGTCGAGCGGATGGAACTCCTTGTCATAGGCTTCGACCGTGATCAGCACCTGATCGTCCGAGCGGTACTGCTGCCGGTCCGTCCGGACCACGAACCGCTTGTGACTGCCGAGGGCGTGGCTGAGACCAAGCCGATGAATCAGCTGGCCCCAGAACTGGCGGTAGTACTCCTCGCCGTAGACACGCCGCAGCCGCCACATTTCGTTGAAGCCGACATAGACGACTTCACCGCGGCCATACTGCCGTACGGCGATCAGCGGTTGAGGCGTCTTGCCATCGACGCACATGTCGGTCGGATGCTCGGCCAGAACCTGAGTCCCTTTCGCCTCAATCCGTCGCACCGGCTGATACCACGGCAGCTTGCCGAGGTTGTTCCAACCCTTGAGATTGTCCTGTTCGGTCTGCCCGAGCCGCATGAAATCGAACTGTGCGGCGACCGGCGTGAGCGTGAGCCGAAACTCTTTGTCATCGCGCCGTTTCGCATCGGGATCAACGACGACAGGGAGCATGTCGGCCAGAGGTGTCTCGGCCAGCTGTCCCGGTCCGAACCGCGGCCCCGCCATCACGACGAGTCCCCCGCCGAACTGACTCACAAATTCCTTGGTCATCTCACAGAAGCGCGTGCTGAGCGCCGTCGCTGGCATGTCGCCCAGGAAAATCACATCGTTCTCGAAGAACTGGCTGCGGGGCAGCGTGAGGTTCGGCAGGAACAATTCGTTCGTCTCGCGGACGACCGGATCGGCCGAACGAATGAACGTGCGGAAGCCGCGCGCACCAACCAGCTTGTCGCGGTGAAAGACCTCCTTGACGAAACGCCATTCCCACGTCGGCTCGTACTCGACGTACATCAGCCGCAGGAAATCGTCGATGATTTTGACTTCGCGTTCCGCCTTGTTGTTCTGCGTGACGACTTCCCCTTCGACCGGATCGACTTCAGCCGTGAACAGGAAGCGGCCGGTCGCATCGGGCGTGTAGGGAAACTCGACTGGTGCGCTGGAGCCGGTGATCGTAACGGTCTTCTCACCGACCAGCGTTCGGACCGGCTCGCCGTTCGTCGACTCGCCCGGTTGGTGAGCGAACAGCTTCACGTGGACCGAGGCGTTCTCTAATTCACGCTGCCGGACGGTGACGCTGATCGTGGACGATTCGGCCTTCTTCATCGTGGGCGGTGCGAGCAGATCGACACTCAGATCAACCGCTGTCAGCGGTCCGACGCCGACGGTAAACACGGGCACGCCCAATTTCTTCGCAGCCGCCAACGGAGCTGCACCCGCGTTCTGATCGAAGTCGCTGAGGACCAGGACGCCAGCCAGATTGTCCGTCGCATGTTTGCGGGCCAGATCTTCAAAGGCGTCTCCCAACGCGGTCACGGTTCCGGCCGTCTGCCACTGTCCGGCCAACTCGCTGCCGGAAACGGACGACTTCTCGTCGGCACCGCCGCGTGCCTCGGTCGAGTTCAGCGATTGAACGCCCTCGCCATCTCCAAACACGAACGAGCGCAATCGAAAAGTTTTCGTCAGCCGCTCGACGAGGTTCTTGTCCTTCTTCGCCAGCAGCGCCCGTGCATAGTCGGCCCGCGCGGGACGGGCTCCGTCTTTCGGAGCCTGCGTCGCCTGATAGCCGCTCAGATCGACAGCCTTCGCGAGCCCCGTTCGCTCGTCCTCGGGCAACTCGTCGGGGATCGACATGCTGTCGCTGCCGTCGAGCACCACCCACAACACCGGCTTCGGCTGACTGACAAACGTCAGTTCGAGCGTCGGGTCGGACAGAATCAGCAACAACAGGCAGAGGGCCACCGCACGCAGAGCCGCCAGCGCCAGTCGAGTCGGCCGGTGCCCCCGCGCCTGCCAGCGGAGGTAGAACCAAAACGACAACGCCACCAGTCCGACACAACCAAACGCCACCAGTGCCGGCGACGAATGCGCCCACGCCGAACCAAACGACACCCGTGCCGCGTCGATCCGCGACACATCGTCGTAGCCCAGCATGCGACCAATCATCGTCGTCCAGTTCATCGTCAAACTTTCTTTACCACAGAGCGGCTGTGTTTCATTTCAAGAGAAGGCGGGGAGCATTCACGGAGAAACGCATTGATCGCCTCCTCTGTGTTTCTGTGTTTCAAAACTCTTCACGCCTGCGATTTCTTACCGAACATTGGCCAAGCCAGCACGAGTTGCTCCAGCAGCAGACAACTGAGCACGCACCAACAGAACAGTTTCCACAGGTCTTGGCCGCGGCGGGTGCCTCCTTCGACGCGGATTGGTTCGTCGGCGGTGAGGACTCGCGCGTGGTCGTGGCCAAGTTTGGTTTGCAGGTCGGCGACGGCGATCGGCGTGAGATTCGATTCGCTCGCCGCGCCGTTCACCGCGAGCGGGATGTCTTCGAGTCTGTTTGAGGCGGAGCCGGGGGCCAAGGTCTCGGTTTGTTCGGCCGAGATCGTGTACGTCCCCGCCAGAACGGGACGGCGCACCGTCACGCCAGAGACGTTCGGCCCGAGAGCGTCAACGTTGAGCGGCTCGCGCGAACCCGACGGGCGGACGACGGTGAGCCGCGTGTCGGCGCGACGCTCGACCGGCAGCGTAATCTTTTGTCCGGCGAGGTAGTTTCGCGCGGGAAGCGTTCCCTCCATCAACTGGCAGAACGCGCGGTGGTACAGGTACATCGCGCCCGAGCCGCGCATCAGGTTCCAGTTGGAGGTGACTCCGCTGGTGAACATCACGACGCGTCCCGCTCCCATGCGGCGTTCGATGGCGAACGGCAGGGCTTTGGTGTCGTAGGTGGCGAGGACCCGCGGTTGGCTCCGTTTGGCAAGCTCCTCCGGCGCGAGCGACCTGTCGACCAGCGGCAGCGGTGAACGCCAGTGCCACCAGACCGGTTCGATCTCGCGGTACTTGCGGTCTTCGTCGGCGTTGTGGGCCGCGGCGGGCGACTTCTCCGTCGCGCGGGCCGCTTGTTGCGCGGAGTATCCGTCGAGAAACGCCTTCTCGTCGGTGAACCGCTTCTCGTCGGACTTGGCGAGCGAGTCGAGCAGACTCTTGCTCAGATCGGCCTGCACCGCCTTGAAGAACGGCGTCGTTTCAAACAGCGACGACAACGACTGCGAGGACTCTCCCTCGACAAGAAAGAAATCGTGCTGCATCGACGCGAACGCGGCATAGAACGGCACCACCTGTTGCGGAGCCTCTTCCGGCGTGACGCCGTGCGGCTTGGGATCGAGCGGCGCGGGCAACAGCCCCTGTCCGCCGAGCCACGCCCGCTCCTGCCAGGCCACCGGATCGAAACTGGCTCCCGCGAGAATGACCAGCGGCCCGCCCTGCTGCACGTAATCGCGAAGCAGAGGAACGAGAGCCTCATCCGGTTTCTCGATGCCAGCGATCACGACGAGCCGTGCGGTTTCGAGCAACTCCTGCGTGAGACCTTCGGGCCGCACATGTTCGACGTGAATCAGGCGGCGCTGCGATTTGTCACTGCTCGACCGCGGTGCCATCAGGTGGCGGAGGGCATAGGTCTCGCCGATTTTGTTCTTTTCCAGATTCTCTTCGTCGCCGTATTGATCGACGAACACGACAGGCAGCGACGCGACAATCGGAACGACGATCTGCTGCTGGTTGTCGGCGGGAAGCTGGTCGGTCGACTGCAACTCGGACTGCACGACCAGCGTGGCGACGGCGGAACTCGGCTTGAGTGGATCGGCGAGGACATCGAACAGGTGCGAGAACTCGATCTCACGCGCCTGACCGGGGGACAATTCGACCGCCTGACTGGCGACTTCGGTTCCGTCGATGAGGAGTTTTACTTGGACTTCAAACGACGTGTCCGAGCCGCTGTCGGTGGAGCCGCTGGCTTCGACGCGTGCCAACAATCGGCACGGAACCTCAGCACTGGCGAGACCGTCCTCCACATGAAAGTCCGAGACCCAGACGTTGCTCGCCGGAGCCGTCGCCACGTTGACGATCTGCAAGCCGGAGAGACGTTGCAGCAGTTCGGTAGGAGCCCCCGCCTGCCACGCATTCGCCTGAAGATCGGTCAGCACCACGACACGCTTCGATGGCAGATCGGGAGCCTGCTGGCATGCCTGTTCCGCCAGTTCGAGCCCCGCGCGGATGCTGCCTTCGACATCGACCAGTTTGATGCGGTCGAGAACCCGCCGGGCGTCCTCCTTGTTGCGATAGGCGTCGAGCGTGAACGGGTCCTCCGAACCGGCGAGCGGAATCACCGTGATGCGGCTTTCGGGTGGCAGCGAGTCAATAAACTCGGCCCCCTTCCCCTTGGCTCGATCGAGTAGCGTCCCGCCGAGAGCTTCGACTCCGAGACTGCGGCTGTTGTCGATGACGACGACGGCATGCACGGGAGCCCGCGCACTCGCGACCGACTCACCGGCCGAGCGTGCTTCTCTCAACATCCCCATGATCGGGAAGATCGAGACCAACAACCCGCCGAGCAACCCGAGCCCAAGCCCCTTCCTTTGCCCCTTCGGCGACGTGGCCCAGCCGATGGCAGATCCAAACACGACTAGCAGACAGAAGGCCAACAACACGCCATGCCACATCGCCCCGGCGGCCGATCCCTTAAAGAACGGCCTCGCCAGAACAAGCCCAAACAACACGACGGCTAGCACTCGCAGAGCCAATAACAAGATATCGCGGATGTGCAGAATCTTGCGGTTGCGTTCGAGGGCCTCGCGCAGGAAATCCATCGCCGCCCAACTGACCGTCCGAAACCGGCGTCGGTTGAGCAGGTGAATGATGATCGGCCCGGCAGCCGCCACGGCTCCGGCAATCGCAAACAAACTGGCGTCGAAACTCAGCATCAGACTTCAGTGCTCAAGAGGTACTACCACGGATTTCACGGATGGGCACAGACAAGTGAAAGTCAAATTAAGGCAAATTAAGGCAAAGTCAAAAGCGTCACGTCGAACAATGGCTTGGGCCTCTTATCCGTGCCCATCCGCGTGATCTGTGGTTCAAATCACTTCTGCCCTAGCTTCTCGCGCAGCCCTTCGATCTTCCCTTCTTGGAGGATGGGAAGGTAACGGTTGGGGATTCCGAGGATGAAGCAGCTTACGGCGGTGCCGTAGAGGTGTCCTTGTTTGCCGTGGACCCAGCGGGTGTCTCGCCACGAGCCATCTTCGGCGGCGTTTTCGGGTTTGCGCAGTTGCGAGGCGATGAGGTGGTCTCGCAGGAGCGGGTAGTTCGTGCGCCAGCTTTCTCCGCCCGACTGATAGAGCGCCTGGCCGACGTAGTAGAGCGTATAGGCGTCGAACGGGACTTCGCCGTTTCCTTTGACCGGCTTCAAGCGCGAAATCTCTTTTGAGATCAGGTCGAGGTTCTTCGGAATCCGCCAGTCGTCGTACTGGCCGAACTCTTGGAGACAGACCACGCCGCAAGCGGACATCGCCAGCGTGCCCCGATTGCCGTCGTAGGTGAACTGACCGCCACCCTCTTTCGCCCGTTCGTCGAACCCACGTGCGCCGTTGTCGGCTTTGTAGTGGTCTCGCACCGATTGAATAGCCAGCTTGATGACATCGCCGCGCACTTCAAACCCGCTATCAACGGCACTCCGCAGCGCTTTGGCCTGCATGACGACGATGCTCAGGTCGTGACCGTGCGGTTGCCGTTTGGCCCGATAGTCCCAGCCGCCATCATCGCACTGCGTGTTGGCGATCAACTTGAGAGCCTTGTCGAGCGTCTTGCCAATCGCCGGATCGTCGGTCATCCCATAAGCCTGCCCCAAAACGAAGGCCGTCAGTCCATGGTTGTAGAGGTCTCGCTGAGCATCGGCGATGTTGAGCAACCCCGACGGCTTGGCGTTCTTGACGATGTACTTCAACGCTCGATCAACGTTCTCGCCGTACTTGCCTCGCCCCGGCATGTGCCCCGCCGACATAAAGGCCAACGCCCCAAGCCCGACCAACCCAAGATCGTTCGACTCCCAGTTCCCTTGCGACCCCTGTGTCCGCGCCAGCCACGCGATGCCGCGTTCCAGCGCCAGTTCGCTTTCGGGATTCACTTCCCACTCGTTCTGGGCGAGAAGCGGAGCGGCCAGCGCCAACCAGAACGTTGGCAACAAGAGCAACAATCGGGAGACAGGCGAAAGATGTTTCATAGTGAGAATTGGTGCAGCGACGGAGTTGGTTACGTATTTTTCAAACGGCATGATGAACGTGGGAGCACTGCGGCCCAGAGTGGCTCATCGGAAACCGGACTGCTTCCTGACGCGCGGCACAAAATGACTGCCCCGACGGCTCCGCAGCACGACCACACTCCCACGGAAGCTGGGGGGCTTCCTCGTGCCTCACGACGCAACGCCACCGCCGTCGCGCTGAGACCGCTTCCAGCGAATGATGTCGTCGAGGATTTCGCCCAACTTCAAGGAGGGCTTCCGGCCGAGGGCGGTCGCCAGCTTCGAGACATCTGGGACGCGACGCCGCACATCCTCGAAGTCGTCACCATACGCGTCGCGATACGGCAGATACTCGATGCGTATTTGGGGATCGACTCGTCGAATGATCTCTTCCGCCAAGCCGCGAATTGAGACCGGTTCATCGCTGCCAATGTTGAAGACCGAACCGTGGGCGGCTGGCGTTTCGACCAAGCCGATCACCGCATCCACGACTTCACGCACATGACCGAAGCAGCGGACTTGCTCGCCATCGTCATAGACCACGACGGGACCGCCGCTCAAAGCCTGATCGACGAATCTGGGGATCACCATGCCGTAATGGCCGACTTGTCGCGGCCCGACGACATTGAAGAACCGGCCGATCGCCACCTTCAGCCCGAACTTGCGGTAATAGGCCAGCGCCAAGAACTCGTCGATCGCCTTCGAGCATCCGTAGGCCCAACGCGGCCGCGAGGTGGGACCGAAGTGCAGGTCGTCCTCTTCCGTCCACCGCTCCTTCGGGTTCTTGCCATAGACCTCGCTGGTTGAAGCGAGAAACACACGCTGCTTCCCCTGAGCCGCCAATCGCAGCAGCACTTCGGTCGGATAAATATTGGTCTCAATCGTGCGCACGGGATCATCGGCGACGAGCTTCACGCCGACCGCAGCAGCCATGTGATAGATCACATCGACACCGGTGATCACGTCGGCGAGCAAAATCGGGTCGGTGATCGACCCGACACGAATCGTCAGGCGCGAGTGACCGTCCAAGTGAGCCAGGTTCGCCGCGCGACCCGTCGAAAGATTGTCGAGGACGACAACGTCGTGCCCCAGTTCCAACAGCCGCTCCGTGAGATGGCTACCGATGAAACCGGCACCTCCCGTAACCAAACACCGCGCCATGTCGTCCCTTTGAATTCGCAAAGCCGGCCCGGCGCGAAGCCGATCTCGATGGATCCCACGCACACCTCCAGCGGTCTGGTGATCTCGAAGCCGATGCGAGGCCCAGACGATACAGAACCCGGACGACCTTCAACAACCGAGCCATCCGTTTGTGATCCCGCTCGACCGTGATTCAAACTCTTGCGTCGCGAGGTGGCCAAGAAACAAAGGGCTGACCACGAATTTTACCCGAGCCTATTCGCTCATTTCAAAACCAGCGCGACGCGCCAGCGAGGGCCTCACCGCGATTGAACGCCCCGCCCTCGCCTTGATCACGCGAAGCCCTCGCTGGCGCGTTGCTCCTAAATGGCTGGGACGGCGTCCGGTTCAGGCGAGACCACTCCGAGGCCGCCGGCCTATTTCCGGCGCGGCCCCCGACAATGAATGTGAACGCGCAAATTAACATAGCGCAAAGCCTGCTTAGCGGCCCACTCAGCCGTCTCGGGAGACGCTCGACCATCTCTTCAAGCAAGATCCGACGCAACCGCATTACGGGTAAGGCACTTCCCGCGAAAGTCCGGTTGTAGTGATTGTTATGATTGAGATGATTATCCGAGTGGTCCGCAATCTGCTTGCTATATCGATTGTGCTGATTGAAGCGATCGTCTCGATTACATCAGTCGCATTGATTGAAGCGGTTACCGCGATTAAACCGGTTATGTGTCGGGGCGCGAGGCTTCATGCAGCCCACTCGAAACAGAGCGACCGCGATTTAAGCAACCTCATTTTTCTTCGCAGTTCGAGCGTGAGTGGCGACCTGAGAGATCGCTGCTGCGCTGAGTTGAGCGACCGGCGGGTGTGTGGCACCCGCCGGTCCTTTGTTCTTGCCTCGCCGCCGAAGCGGCACGGCTCTCCATCCGTTGTCGAACCCGTTCGCGACCGGCGGCGCGTTCGGCTGCGGGTGGTGAGTGCCATGCCGCCTCGCCGGAAAGGCATCAATCCCTTGATCCGCTTCGCGCAGCCAGGCATCTGTCACAGGCGTCAAATCGCCGAATCCGCTGCGGTCCTCCGCCCCCTAGGAAAGGCATCCGATGAAAACACTGTGGAACAAATTGATTGCGAACGAGAGTGGACTCATTCTGTCCGCTGAGTTGGTTTTGATACTGACGATCGGCGTGATCGGAATGGTCACCGGATTGGCCTGCGTTCAGCAGGCGGTGGTCTACGAGTTGAATGACCTTGGGTTGGCGTTCTCAAGCCTCAACCAAACCTACTGGACGCCCAGCTATCGCGGCGGCTGGAAACGCTTCGGCGGAGGCAACAAATCGTTCGTCGCGGGATCGAGTTTCATCGACATCTACGACGGTGGCGCTGGCGTGCAGGGAAGTTCCATGGCACCGGTGACGACAAGTTTGGGTGCCGTGTCGGAGATCAACACCGGAGTGGGTTGCCCCATCGTCACAACGCCGTCGAATGCCTGTCTGCCCGCCGCGCCAATGCCGCAACCACAGGGAGTCGGCAGGCCGTGTGAAGTTTGCCCACCCGGGACTGAGGTCGTCCCCTGCCCCATCACGGTCCCAACTGTTCCCAGCCAGCGTTGAGCCACGGAGTCGCGCAGCCACTGCCTCGAATTCCGTTCGGCTGGCCAGCGCGAGCCATCCCGATGCGGGCCGCACACCGAACGACTTCGCTCGGTGTGCGGCCCGCATTCGTGTTGTCCGGCAAGCCGACGGATAGCGATTCCGCGCGACGACCGGGTCATTGCCTTCCAACCTCTCACGACCTCCATTTCTTCCCTGCATTCGCTTCAATGCAAATCATCGCGCCTGTACGACGAATCGCTACAAGTATCACAGGGAGGACGACGGTCAAATCGAGATTGAGCCTCAAAGCAGGCCTGCTGCACCTATGCAGAATAATCGTCTTCCGTGACATCTTGATAAGAGTCGCGTCAACCGGCCTGAACGGTATTACCGGCTCGGAAACCCGTCCGTCCTGCATACCCCAATCGCCACAGTCGGCTTAACATACTGACCAGTATGGCGATAAGTCCGACTTGCCCGATTATTCCGCTGTTCTGTTCTGTGCCGAATCCGTGTCTGGCACCGGATCTGCCTGACATACCAGTCATCGGGAATGTAGGAACTGCTCTGACAAGAACCGTCAGTAACGCTAAGTTCGATTTTGCATAGAAGATCGCTTGGACGGCTGGAGCCGTGTTTGCCGCTTGGGTGGAATACAGCGATTGAATTGATTGTCCGAATAACTACTGCTCGGGACGCGACCTTCGACTTCGGGAAAACACCCAAGTACCGGGATCGAAACGCCTCTGAGTTCCTTGCGGGGCGGTCCCCGATCTTCGGGTCGGCCCGCCCTGTGGATACAGGCCTGCCGCAACTCCGGCTTCACTCGCAAAGCGAGGGAGTTCCGGCACGGCGGAGCGAGATGGCCATCGGCGGCAAGTGTCGAAGTGACGCTTCGGCACTTGACTGGCGAGATGGCCAATGACGTGAACTACTGCTCGGGACGCGACCTTCGACTTCGGGAAAACACCCAAGTACCGAGATCGAAACGCCTCTGAGTTCCTTGCGGGGCGGTCCCCGATCTTCGGGTCGGGCCTCCCTGTGGATACAGACCTGCCGCAACTCCGGCTTCACTCGCAAAGCGAGGGAGTTCCGGCACGGCAGAGCGAGATGGCCATTGGCCGCGAACGCTGGCGTTCGCCGCCCCGATGGGCACGATTCTTTGAGGTTAGTGTCCGACCTCCCCGTCGTTGGCGGGGGAGCACGTGGACTTAAGTCAGTGAATTTTCTCGGAGACGGTCTCGCCGACCTGATTCCGTGTTGGGTGCAATTGCCTGCGGCGTCGCGAGCCACAGGCGGTCTCCTCGCGTCAGACGAGGTTGGTTCAGCGGCCAGGGCCCGGAAGCTGAATCAGTCTGGCAATCGTTCGGAATTCACTCGCCACACACTGGTGAATTCTGGACTCGCAGCCGGTTGTTGTTCCGTACTCAACGGGCACCGGCGGCAAAGTTTGGTTGGTTTCAACTCAGTACAGTTCAGTCTCTCAAAAAAAGGTCTCTCACATGCTCAAGAATCTTTGGAATGACGAATCAGGCGTGATCATCTCCGCCGAATTGGCCCTCGTTCTGACGATCGCCGTGCTGGCGATGGTTGTCGGCCTCAGCGAAGTCGCTGTCGCGGTCAACACCGAATTGAATGACATCTCGAACGCTATCGGGTCTCTGAATCAGAGCTTTGCGGTAACCGGCTTCGCTGCGGGGACCGCCCTCACGAAGATCAAAAGTACCACCGGTGGTTCACGGTTTACCGACGGCGTCGATGATTGCGACGTGAATACGACTTGCGAAATCGTCTGCGGAGCGCCTACGACGCCTGTTGGCGACGGCGGATCGATCCTCTAAGCCGGTATCCGCTGCCCTCTTTCGGTTGGCTAACAACTCGCAGACTCCGGAAGGTTCGCCTTTCGGAGTCTGTCGGTCATTTGACCTACCAAACAAGTACGCCTCTGCTCTCAGCCCCTCTGAGCGACATTTAACTTCACTGGTGACGAAGACAATCACCAAGGTTCGTTCTCTGGACCGCGTCGTGTGGATGATGTCACAGACGATTGTGAGACCAACACGACCTGTGAACTGGTCTGCGGTACTACTGTCGGCTTGATGCCGGGCTGTTTGCGGCCCGGCATCCATGTGCGACAACGGAAATGAAACAAGGCCGCAACAGCAGCGCTGTTGCGGCCTTGTCCGTTGTGACTCAGGCTGGCACCTGTGATGCCGTTACTTCGTCACAAAGGCAAAGTAGTAGAAGACCAATCCGGTGACCGAGGTCAGCACGATGTCGAGCGTGGAAAGCCAGCCGAGCGTTTTGTGCAGGCGGCTGTGTGGAGATGGCTGCGGTGGCGAGGGGATGTGGCGCAGAGCCAGCCCGATCGTTGTGGCCCACAGCAGCGGAGTCGAAATCGCGAAGGCGAGATGAACCCACAGCACCCGTTGGGCGAAGGCGAGTTGGTCCTCCGTCAGTTTAATCTCGCGTTTGGCGACGACGTTCTTCCAGCCGCCTTGAATCCATTGCAGGTCGATCTCAAACAGACCAACCGCGACTAGCAGAACGATGCCCAACAGCAACTGCAACGTTCGGTGCAATCCGTACTGATGCCGGACTTTCACCGCAATCAGGCTGTAGACGAGAACCGGAACGATCAACACCAACGCGACGACGACAAAGTCGAGCATGAATGACGTGCGATAGCCTAGGAATCCGTCGTTCATCAGAGCTGGCTCACTTTCGCAAATCGCGGGGTTCGGGCTTTGATTAGAGGGCATTTCAAAACTAGCCCGACGCGCAAGCGAGGGCTTCACGATCATCGAATGCCCAGCCCTCGCTTGCGCGTCGGGCTAGTTGTTCGAGGCAAACACAGGTTTTGAAATTCCCTTTGAGAACGCCATCAGGCTGCAACTTAACCGACACGCGCCCGGCTGTCGGCCAGCATCTTGTCGAACAACTCGCGCTGCGTGATGAGTTCGGCGGCGGGATCGACGGGAAGCACGCCCTCTTCCAACAGCCACCAGCCGGAGTAATCGAGCTTCACGTACAGGTCGAGCAATTGCTGATGCGGGTACGTCTTCGAGTCCATCAGATGCACGTGTGTTGTCTCACCGAGCCGAGCCTTCACGAGATTGAAATTGTGTTCGAGTCCGGGGGCTTCGAGGTCTTGTGGATTTGAGTTCCAGCAGAGAGCAACATTGGGATTGTCGGCCACGTCCATGATCGCCCTAATGGTTGGCAACTGCGCACAGCCCCCGTGAATTTCGAGACGGATCTGCTGACCGAAGCCGGTCGCGAACTCAGCGAGTTGGTTGAGCGACTTGCCGATCTGCTCGATGGTCTTCTCGCGCGGCACGTCCTTGTGGAATGAGTCCGGCTTGACCTTCACACCTGAACCACCCACATCGTGGCTCAACTCAATGAACTGCTTCGTCGCCTCAATGGCCTTGGCGACAACGGCTGGATCGGGGCTGTCGTAACGCTCATTGCTGCCGATCCCGAGAAACTTGACCGAGCTGTCAGCGAACCGCTTCCGCACGTCAGACCGTTCCTGCATCGACAGGTTCGGCTCGACACCGTGCTTGTGCGTCGTGCGCAACTCAACGCCCAGCACTTTGGCCTTCGCGCAGTTGGCGATCAGAGTGGACAAGTCCCAATCTTTGGCCCATTGGTAGGTGACGAGTCCGTAGCGGATGTCGCCCCCTTTTTTCTCGCGGGTGGCAACAGGCTTCTCTTGAGCGATGCAAGTCTCCGGCAGCGCCCCGAGTCCGGCCGCCAATGTCGCCCCCGCTGCTGTTTCCAAAAACATGCGCCGCGAAACATGAGACATGGCTGGGCCGTTCTAAGAGTTCGTTCAACACACCGAGAAAGCATCGGCCCAACCGGAAGAGGACGCCGTTCAGGCCGATGACGAATGACCGCGTTAGAGCTGACCAAAATCGCAACGACGCTCACTTGTCGTCGAGCAGTTCAACCGCCGCGAACTTCTTGCCTTCGAGCATTTCCAAACTGGCACCGCCGCCCGTGCTGACGTGTGTCACCTTGTCGGCCAGCCCGAATTCTTGAATGGCCGCCGCGCTGTCGCCACCGCCGATGATGCTGACCGCACCGCTGGCGACGATCGCGTCTGCGACGGCGCGCGTCCCGGCATCGAATGGTGGCATCTCGAACACTCCCATGGGGCCGTTCCAGACAACAGTCTTCGCCGACTTGATGACAGCCTCGTACTTGGCGATCGTCGCGGGGCCAATATCAAAACCTTCCCAGCCCCCTTCGTTGGGGATTGTTCCGGCCGCGACAACCTGTTTGTTACACGTCCCTTTGAAGTCATCGCCGCAGTGCGTGTCGAGCGGCAGCAGCAGTTTGTCGCCACCGCTGGCGATCAGTTCGTTCGCCAGATCGACCTTATCCTTTTCGACTCGACTCCGGCCGACGCTGCCTCCCTGCGCGAGAGCAAACGTGTAGGCCATCGCTCCACCAATCAGCACTTTGTCGCAGATCGCGAGCAAGTTTTGGATGACGTTGATTTTGTCCGAGACCTTTGCGCCGCCCACGATCGCCACGAACGGGCGAGCGGGATTCGCGATTGCTTCTGACAGGAACTTGATCTCTTTCTCAACGAGAAACCCGCAGACCTTGGGCTTGCCCGACATCGCGTTCGGCACGGCGACCATCGAACCTTCCGTGCGATGGCACGTCCCGAACGCATCGTTGCAATAGATGTCGCCCATTGCCGCGAGGACCGCCGCGTACTCGGAGTCTCCCTTTTTCTCGCCCTTGTTGAAGCGAACGTTTTCGAGCAACAAGACTTCGCCGTTCTTCAAGGCCGCCGACTTCGACTGGGCTTCGTCACCGATCGTGTCCGCCGCGAAGTGGACCGGACAACCGAGCAGTTCCTGCAATCGAACGGCCACCGGCGCGAGGCTGTACTTCGCATCAGCCGCTGCGTCCTTCCCTTCGGGCCGACCGAGATGACTCATCAGGATGACTCGACCACCGCGATCCAAGACCGACTTAATAGACGGCAATGCTTCGGTGATGCGGCGGTCGTCGGTGATCTGTTGCGCGTCATCCAACGGAACGTTGAAATCGCACCGCATGAGAACGGCTTTGCCGGAAACGGAGACATCGGCAACAGACAGCTTGGCCATGATCGAGAGAACTTTCGTTGAGCTTTTCGGGGGATTGAAAAGAGGACGTTTCCGACGGAACTGGTGAGCCGGGCGGCGTAAGCCCTCGGACTCTGGAGATAGCCGTTAAGAATCCGGAGTCTTACGCCGCCCAGCTCACCTAATTCGGACTTCTGTCGGTTACGTCAAAGAGGTGTGAGAGAATGTGATTCGCAACTCGTTTCCAAGCCGCCAAACGCGAGCCTGCGGCATCGGACGGTATGTTAGAGGCCGCTCAGAAGACTGCCAAGCGACCGACCAACGGGGCAACAGCCTCTTGAAAAACAGCCCCGTGACCATTCGTTGCGTATTGAGCAGGCAACGGGTTGGGAGGTCGAGGAGAAAAAGATTCGATGAACGCGGCGGTTCGTGCCGGAGTCGGATCAAATCTGTGGAAAGGATCATCGTCAGTCGACTTGTCGGACAATCCGGTCTGGACGGTCTTTTACGATTCTCCTAATTTCCCGCCGCTGGCATCTGGTTTGTCACCCCCCCTTCCAGAAAAGGAGTTTTGGATGCGTAAGTTTGGCGTTGCTCTCGTGTTGACTGGTACCGCTGTGTGGCTCACCGGCTGTGGAATGCAGTTGGGCAGTCCTGCGGCGTCGTCCGCGCGAGGCGGTCTCGCAGTCGTCGATTTGGACAAAGTTGCCGCTGAGACCGGCAAGAACATCGACATGAAGAATGTGTTCCAACTTCAGGAAAATTCGGTCAAGCAGCAGTTGGCTCGCGCACAAATGAGCGCGAACTCACAACTGGATGCCAAGGTCAAGGAGGCCGGCGAGACTCCCTCCGACCAACAGCAGAAGGATCTCCAGCAGTTCCGCATGAATGCGGGCAACGTGTTGGGAAAACTGCAAAACGAAGCCAGCACCAGGCTGGGCCAAGCTCGGCAGGATCAGATCGCCAAGTTCCGTTCGGAAATCAAGCCGCTCGCTCAAGAGATCGCTATGAAGCGAGGCCTCAGCGTCGTGATTCCGAAAAACGAAGGCTTGTTGCTGTCGGTTGATCCCGGTGTTGACATCACCGACGACGTGATCAAGGCGTACCTCGCCAAGCGACCCGCCCCAACTGCCGCGAGCACTGCGGCAACACCCACGCCGATCCCAGCCAAATCCACCGCCCCCGCCAAAACGGCTGCAGCGATGCCGAAGGAAGCTGACGAAAGCACCAAGTAATCCGACGAAATTGCCAAGTGAATTGCCTCGTTGCTGGAATAGATTTCAGTGACAGTGATCCTTGAACACGCTGATTCAACTCGCACTCCGCGCCCCTCGGATTTTTAGTTTCCGAGGGGCGTTCGTGTTGTTTGAGCTTGCTGTGATGAATCCGCCTGTTTCGCGACTGCGGTGAAATTCCGCTCGGGCTGGCGACGAGCGGTAGCCGATAAGGCACTCACTCATGACCCTTGCGTCCGCGCCGGCGAAAGGCTGGCGTCTCATCCTTTGAATGTGGCTTCATGGCGAACCGCAAAGAACTGGGCATTCCTGCCTGGCTGACGACAGTCTGCACACTGGTGTGGCTGCTGATCGTCGCACCCTGCCAGTCATGGTCTCAGCCCCCAATTCCCGACGCGCTGTCGACCCGGTCGCTCGCGGTAGCCGCTTCACCTACGACCGTTCCCTCCGCTCCGCAGCCCGTTGTTGTTCGCGGCCCGTGCGATCCCGACTACTGGCTCGTCAGTACGCGCGGCTGCAAGTCGCAGGTCGAATGTTGCCAACCCTGCAACTATCAGGTCTATCGGTTTGACGGACCTTGCCCCGGCCGCGCCGCTGATTTGAATGAGATGTACGCCTCACTTCAGCCCGGCGTTCCGGTCTGCTTCATGGCCCACGGCAGCTTTGTCGAGTGGGACTCGATGATGCAGGACTGTGCCAAAACGTATCGTTGGCTGCGGCAAGCGGCCCCTCACCAACCGTTGCACATCGTCTTCTTTACTTGGCCCAGCGATGACTCCGTCCGGCTGATCCGAACTTTGGATGTCAATAAGCTCGGACGACGCGCCGAGTTGAACGGCCTCTATCTCGCGCAATTGATCGCGGCGGTGCCCGAGGGACATCCGATTAGTTTGATCGGTCACAGCCACGGAGCACGCATGGTGAGCGCGACGGCTCACGCCATGGCCGGAGGCGAAATTGATGGACGTTGTTTTGCGAACGGTCCCGATTTTCGACATCGCGTCCGAATCGTGTTGGCGGCCGCCGCGATCGACCACGATTGGTTCAATCCGGGCGGACATCTCGACCGCACACTGTGTCGCGCGGAGGCCGTGTTGAATCTCCGGAATCGCCACGACTTCCCGCTGCTGTTCTATCCGACGCGCCGGCTGTTCTCTTCGAGAGCACTCGCCATCACCGGCGTGACACACAGCGATCGCCGACATCTGGGCGTTCACAATTGTCGGATCGACGACTGCGATGTCACGCAACTGGTCGAACTGGGCCACGTCTGGGCGCACTATTACTGCCAGCCCGACATCGCCGCCGCCATCCGCCACTTCGTCTACTTCGACGAATGATGTTCCGAGCCAGCGGCTCTGTCACACATGCGGTGAACAGCCTGTTGAAAAACGTAGAGTAGGCGGCTCGCCTGCTCGCATCTCTAGTTGGAAAACACAGGCGAGCCGCCTGTGCTACGTTTTCCCAATAGGCTGGGACGGGGCTCACTTGCCCGCCTTGGTCCCTCAGGCACCGCCGTCAGCATCAGAACGGGGCCTACACATCACCTGCTCCGAACGCCTCATGGCTGACCATCTGAGCTGTTGAACGGTTTGATCGCGACACCCGAACAAGCAAGATGCTTACCCTACGGCGCAGCGACCAACTCCCCCGCACAAACTTTGCCGTCAACTTCCTCATTGAGGTTGACGCACGCTGACACGGCAGGAAGAATCGATGCGTGCTCGGGCGAGCCGGTCGCAAGCGGTGCGATGCCGCTCCTATGTTCCGCTCAAAACGCCCGTCAAGAGTTCGACTGTACGACTTTCCGTAGGGTGGGCTGTGCCCACCACAACCGGTATCGCGTGGTGGGCACAGCTCATCCTACATTTGGCGAACTCAGACAATCGAACCAGCGACCTCTTCGGAAGCGAGTGCCAAGTGAAAAGTGCGAAGTGCAAACCGAAGAGCGTTCCCGAACGTGGCCCGTCCGGCACTTTGCACTTCTCACTTCTCACTTTGCACTTCGCACTCCTCTTCTCTTTGTTCGCGATCCCTTCCGCAGACCTCGCAGCCGCCGAACCATCTTCTGCCGTGACGTTCGAGTCCGACATCCAGCCATTGCTCACGCGCTTCGGCTGCAACGCGGGGGCGTGCCACGGCAAGTCGCGCGGTCAGAATGGATTCGCTCTTTCGCTGCTGGGCTTTGATTCCGACATGGACTACGCAGCGTTGGTCCATGAAGGGCGAGGCCGTCGCGTCTTCTCGGCCTCACCTGCGACGAGCCTCTTGCTGCGGAAGGCGACTGGCCAAGTTCCTCACGGTGGCGGAGCGAGGTTCGCGCCGGGGACGCCTCACTATGAACTCATCAGCGCGTGGTTGCTGAGCGGTGCCCCGCGCACTCCGGCAGATGCGCCCAAGATCGTGCGCGTTGTTGTCGAGCCAGCCAATCGCAGCCTCGTCCCGAAGGAGAGCTTCGCGCTCAAAGCGATCGCGGAATACTCAAACGGAGCCCGGCGCGATGTCACTGATAGCACCGCCTTCCAATCGAACGATCGCGCCGTCGTGGCCATCAACGGCGAGGGACAAGTTCAAGCCGGATCGCTTCCTGGCGAGACCGCGATCATGGCGCGTTACATGAGCCACATTGCCGTCTGCGCGATCACGATTCCGTTGCCGGGAGCCGTCCCCGACGCGGCCTACGACGCACTCCCGCGACTCAATGAGATCGACGCTCTCGTGTGGAAGAAGCTCAAGCTGATGGGGATGCTCCCGTCCCCAAACACGAGCGACGCGACCTTTCACCGACGTTCGTTCCTGCGAGTCATCGGTCGCTTGCCGACTCCCGATGAGACCCGGGCGTTCCTCGCCGACAACCGTTCTGACAAGCGGCAACTCCTCGTCGATCAACTCCTGCAACGGCCCGAGTACGCCGACTTCTGGGCGAACAAATGGGCCGACCTGCTCCGACCCAATCCGTACCGCGTCGGGGTCAAAGCCGTTTGGAATTTGGACTCCTGGCTGCGAGACGCCTTCCGCAGAAACATGCCGTACGATCAGTTCGTGCGCGAGTTAGTCACGGCGCAAGGCAACACGTTTCGCGAGGGGGCGACGGTCCTCTATCGCGATCGCCCGACGCCCGTTGAGATCGGCTCGTCCGTCAGCCAACTGTTTCTCGGCGTGAGGCTCGAATGTGCGAAGTGCCATCACCATCCGTTCGAGGTCTGGAGCCAAGACGACTTCTACGGCTTCGCCTCGTTCTTCGCCCGCGTCGGTCATCACGGTGGCATCTCGCCCCCGATCTCGGGGACGGAAGAGATCATCTACAACCTGCCGGCCGGCCTGTTGAATCACGGTCGCACGGGACTCCCCGTGGAACCGAAAACGCTCACCGGCCAGTCGCTGAAGATCGGCCCGGACGACGACCCGCGCGAAGTCCTCGCCGAATGGATGACGAGCGAATCGAACCCCTTCTTCGCAAAGGTCATGGCTAATCGCGTCTGGTCCGAGTTGATGGGCCAAGGCTTGGTCGATCCGGTCGATGACATCCGCGCGACGAACCCCGCGTCGAATGAACCGCTGCTCGACTACCTCGCCGCCGACTTCCGCCAGCACAAGTACGACATCAAGCATCTGATCCGCCGCATCATGACCTCGCACGTCTTCGGTCTCAGCTCGAACCCGTCCGAGCGAAACATCTCCGACACCAAGAACTTCTCGCGGTACTATCGCCAGCGACTGCGCGCCGAAGTGTTGCTCGACTCGGTCAACGATGTCCTCGGTACGGAAGAGGACTTCGCCGCGATGGCTCCCGGTTCACGAGCCTCTCAACTGTGGACCCACCGCGCGGCGTCGCAGTTCCTCGACACCTTCGGACGCCCCGACCCGAACCAAGACCCGCCGTGCGAACGAACGAGCGATGTCACGACGCCGCAGGTCTTGCATCTGATGAACTCGCCTGCCTTCAATAAGAAGCTCGCGACCGACACCGCACAACCGGCACGATTGGCGGCCAGCGAATTGCCGAACGACAAACTCGTCGAAGAAGTTTTTCTGAGAATCTATTGCCGTCCGCCAACAACGGCCGAAATGACTAAAGCCGCCGCCATCCTCCCCGCCAAAGAATCACGCCGCCCGAACGTCGAAGACCTCTTCTGGGCACTGATGAACACGCCCGAGTTTTACTTCGTTGATTAAGAACCCCAACCCGCAGCGTGAGCAAGGAATGCCGCCAACATTCTTCAGCTTTTAGGGCGACACTTTCGTGCCGAACAAAAAGTGCCGACCTCCGGGCTGAAAACCAAACATCACCGCACACTCTCCAATACGAAATCTCTAACAAACACGAAGACATCTGAATCCGAGGACGCATCATGACAACGCATCGCAACTGTGAAGGACTCCAGCGACGAGACTGCCTCAAGCTGGGGCTGGGGGCGTTGCTCGGCGGCGGGTTTGTGGATGCCCTCCGGCTGCGGACCAACGCCGAACCAAAGACCGCACGCAAGACGAGTTGCATCCTCGTCTGGCTCGATGGCGGGCCGAGTCACTTCGAGACGTTCGACCCCAAGCCCGACGCGCCCGCTGAGATTCGCGGTGAGTTCTCCTCGATTCAGACCAAGATTCCCGGTGTCAACTTCTCCGAGAACATGACCAAGCTGGCGGCGATCAGCGACAAGCTGACGATCATCCGCTCAGTGCGTCACGATCAGAACAATCATGGCGCGGGGAACCACTACATGACGACCGGTTCGCCGACGCGCATCCCGGTCAGTTGCGGAGCCTTCGTCAGCTTCCATCCCAGCATGGGATCGGTCACGTCGGCCGAGCGCGGCGCGCCAGCGGGACTGCCGCCATACTTCTCGCTTCCCGACATGACTCGCTCCGGCGGCCCCAACTTTCTCGGTGCCCGTCACGCGCCGTTCGTCGTGGCCGACGATCCGAACAACGCGGCGTTTCAAGTCCGCGACGTGACAATCCCCAAGGACGTGGCCGACGGTCGCGCGATGACTCGCCGCGAACTTCGCAATCAAATGGACGGCCTGTTGCGATTCCAGGATCGTTCGACCGGCGACCCGGTCCTCGGTGTCGATGAGAACTTTCACCAAGCGGTCTCCCTGATGACTTCACCTGCCGCCCTCGCCGCGTTCGAGATTCAGCGCGAGTCGCCGCTCGTGCGCGACAACTACGGACGGAGTGCCTTCGGGCAGCGTGCTCTGCTTGCGAGACGACTCGTCGAAGCGGGCGTTCCGTTCGTCACGCTGAACAACGGCGGCTGGGATCATCACTCGAACATCTTCCCGGCGTTCAAGAAGCAGGGGCAGGAATTGGAGTCCGTCGTCGCCACGCTGATCGAAGACCTCGACCAACGCGGCCTGTTGGAAACCACACTCGTCATCGTGATGGGCGAGTTCGGGCGGACACCGACCATCTCGACGCTGCCCGGTTCGACCACTCCCGGTCGCGACCACTGGTCCAACGCGATCTCGATCCTCGTCGCCGGTTGCGGCACGCCGGGTGGCCAAGTCGTCGGAGCCACCGATCGCAACGGCTACACCGCAATCGAAAAAATCTACGCTCCCGAAAACCTCGTCTCGTCGGTCTATCTCAAGCTCGGCATCAATCCCGACAAGATGCTCTACAACACTGCTGGCCGCCCCACGCACCTCGTCAGCGACTCCCGCCCGATCGCGGAGTTGATGGGATGAGGTCGCACTCGATGAAGAATCTCACGAAAGCGTCTGTAGGATGGGCACTCCTGCCCGTCCGCTCTTCAAAGCCAAAATCGGACGGGCAGGAGTGCCCATCCTACAGGCTGCGGACCCGCTTCCTCGCGCTGGCATTTGCCATTGCCATGCTGCCGGACTTCGCACACGCCGCTGCTCCCGCGCTCACGCATCTCTTTCCGGCGGGAGGCCAGCGCGGGACGAAGGTGACGGTGACGTGCGCGGGCAACGCGGCGATGTGGCCGGTCAGCGTGACGGCTCCCGGCGTCGATGTTGTCGTCGGGACCGAGGCCAACAAACTGGAGGTCACGATCCCGGCGGACCTCGCTGCCGATCGTGTCTGGTTCCGGCTCTTCAACACCGAGGGAGCTTCAGCCGTCGTCCCGTTTCTGATCGGAAACGTCAAAGAGATCGAAGAGGTCGAGCCGAACAACGCGCCGACGAAAGCTCAAGCCGTTGCCGAGCTGCCCGTCACGATCAACGGGACGTTATCGGCCTTCGGTGATGTCGATGGCTTTCACGTGACACTCGCCGTCGGGCAAACGCTGGTCGCATCGCTCGATGCTCACGCCAAACTTGGCTCGCCGATGGACGCGATCTTGCAAGTGGTCACGCCCGACGGATTCGTCTTAGCCGAGAACCACGACGCCGTTGATCTCGATCCGCGTCTGATCTTCACAGCGACCAAACCGGGGCCGCACATCGTCCGCGTCTTCGCGTTTCCCTCGGCCCCCGATTCGTCGATCGCGTTCCACGGCGCGGCGAACTACATCTACCGACTGACACTCACGACCGGCCCGTTCGTCACGCACGCCGTTCCGCTCAGTGTCTCACTCGGCGATCCGACGGCAGCGGCGGGCTTGGGACAGGTGGAGCTGTTCGGCTGGAATCTTCCTCCCGACGCCAAGCGACTCGTCGTCCCGTTTGGTGGACCGCAGCACACCGATCTCGTCGAGCTGGAGACGCGCGGCGATCTGAGGATCGTGGACAACGCGCGGCTGGGATTCGTCGTCGCGCCCGACATCGCCGGGTCCGCTCGCGTCCGCTTGGTCCCCCATGCGATCGTCCCCGAGATCGCGTCGCTCGATCCCAACAACCTGACCGTGGTCACTCCCCCGAGTTCCATCACGGGCCGATTGCCAAAGCCGCGCGAGATGGCCACCGTGCGCATCCCGTTGAAGAAGGGACAGCAACTCGTCGCCTCGGTCGAAGCCCGCAGCCTCGACTTCAACCTCGACCCCATGCTGCGGCTGACCGACCCCGCTGGCAGTGTGGTGCTGAACGTCAACGACACGACTCCGATGCGAGCCGTCGTGCTGACTCACGCCGCCTCACAAGACGGCGACTATCAACTCACCGTGCGCGACCGACACAACCGCGGCAGCAACCGCAGTTTCTTTCGGCTCACCGCGCGACTGGAAGAGCCCGACTTCGAACTGACCGCCGCCGCCGATGCGCTGATCATCAACCCCGATAAGCCGACCGAGTTCGTCATCAACGTCGTCCGTCGCGCACCGCCCGGCGTGACGGTGGGACCGATCACCATCGAAGCGGTCGATCTCCCGCCGGGCGTCACCGCCGCCGCCGTCATCTCAGAACCGACCGGCGCGACGGCGACCAAAGTCACGCTCAGCCTCACCACCACCGGCGCCGCATTCTCAGGACGCCTCCGCCTCAAAGGAACTGCCAGCCAACCTGCGACGATCCAACGACTCGTCCGCACGCCGCCTCAGTTGAACGCCTGCTTCGACTCCTTGTGGCTGACGGTCATCGGGAAGCCGCAGTGAGTTTTGAGTAGTCCTCAAACAAGCGAACCCCACCGGGCTTGCCCCGGTGGATGCAGGGCTTTGCACTATTTGCCAGTCACTCGAATCGGCGCAGCGAGTAGTGCAAAAACCCGCGAGCCATCGGGGCAAGCCCAGTGGGATCGCTTGTTTAACGCGAGACAATTTCGCGTGAGAAACTCACGGTCTACGCACGTCGAGGGAGATGATCTCGCGACCGTCGCGCAGGAAGAGGCGTCCATTGGAGAGTGCGGGGGCTTGGCGAGTTGTCTCAAGGACGGTGGCTCGTCCGAGTTCGTCGTACTTCTTTGAGGAGGCGCGGGCGACGACCAACTCGCCCGCCATCGTGGTCATGAAAAGTTTGCCGTCGGCGGCGATCAGGTTGCCCTTGCCAAAACGGGGCACCTGCCACGCTCGCTCGCCCGTCGTCGCGTTGACGCACGTCAGGTGAGTGACCGGGCCAGCACCACCGACGTTGTCCATGCCGTACAGAAAGCCATCGAGCAGAATCGGTGTCTGCCATTCGCTGCGCAGGACGCTCTTCGGGCCGAATGACTGCCAGGCTTCGGTGATCTCAAACTTGTCGGCCTTGGGTTTCAGGTCGAGCAGCACGCTACCGTGGTTCTCGCCGGCCGACAAAAAAAGTTGGCCTTTGATTGAGAGTGGCGTCGCGATGTTGCAGTCATAGTTCGTCTCGAAGGGATAGCGCCAAAGCACCTCACCCGTTTGGGGAGCGACGCCGAGAACCGAACGTCCCGTGTACGACACGATCTGAGAGCGGCCTCCCACTTCGAGCAACGTCGGCGACGAGTAGCCCGCCGGATCCTTGCCCGCCGTCCAGACCTGCTTGCCGGTTTTCGTGTCGTAGGCCACGAGAGTTCCGGTCCCCGCACCGACCGTCACGATGACTTGATCGCCGATCACAAGCGGCGAACTGGCCATACCGTATTCGGCCTCTTTGCCGGAAAGCTCCGTCAGTGGATCGGCCGACCAGAGCTTCTTCCCGTCGCGCACATCAAGTGCGACCAGCAGTCCTTCACCACTGAAGACGAAGGCCTGATTGCCCACAATCGCGGGCGTCGCACGCGGCCCGTCTCCCATCGGGTTGCGATAGGCGTCGGCAATCGCCGTCTCCCAGAGCGACTCACCTGTGCGCGAGTTTAACGCGACCACCCATTGCTGCCCCTTGCTCTGAACCAGGGTGAGGACTCGACCGCGACTGATAGCCAGCCCCGACATGCCGACTCCGCCGGGAACACGCCAGACGACCTTCGGCCCGCCTTCCGGCCACGTTTCGATCAGATTAGGTTCGCTCGAAATACCGTTGCGTTGCGGCCCAAGAAACTGCGGCCACTCGCCAGCCAGCATGGCTTCTGGCGCTGCGGCTCCCGCTTTTTGCGAGGCAGGCGGCTGAGCGGCTGCTCGATCTGGGACTGCCGTCAACAGAGCCAAGCACGCTGCGGCCAGAGTCCAGAAATTCACTCGACGACTTGTTGTGACGGACATCTTCAACACCTCCTTGGTTTCGTTCCGAGTTTTTTTGATCGCGAGTCAACCTTCACGCGGCCGGAGCCAACACCAACCCGAAGCGTGAGCGAGGACAGTCTATCGGTATCCTCGCCCACGCTTCGAGTTGGTGTCACAAGACACCGCTCACCTCACAGCCGCGCACCGTATTGACGTTCGTAGTACGAAAGGTACTCACCTGACTTGATGCGTGCGATCCAATCCGTGTTCGCCTGATACCACTCAACCGTTTGCTTCAAGCCCTCGCGGAACGTGACCTGCGGCTCCCAGTCGAGCTCGCGTTTGGCCTTCGTGGCGTCGATGGCATAGCGGTGATCGTGTCCCGGCCGGTCGGCGACGTACTTGATGAGCGTCTTCGGCTTGCCGAGTGCCTCCAGCAGCGAGTACGTCAGGTCGAGGTTCGTCAGTTCGCAGTCGCCGCCAAAGTTGTAGACCTCACCGGGCGTACCTCGTCGCAACGCCGCATCGATTCCGCGACAGTGATCGAGAACGTGAATCCAATCTCGCACGTTGAGGCCCGTGCCGTAGACCGGCAGCGGCTGGTCTTGAGATGCGTTCGAGATGAACAGCGGGATCAGCTTCTCGGGAAACTGATACGGCCCGTAATTGTTCGAGCAGCGGGTCGTGACCGCTGGAAAGCCAAACGTGTGGAAATAGGCTCGCACCAACAGATCGGCCGCCGTCTTAGACGCTGAGTACGGACTGTTCGGGGCGAGTGGCGTCTCTTCGGTGAACTTCCCGTCGTCACCGAGCGATCCATAAACCTCATCGGTCGAGACCTGCACGTAGCGAGAGATGCCCGCCTGACGACAGCAATCGAGCAGCACCTGCGTCCCGACAATGTTCGTTTGAACAAACGGTCCGCTGTCGAGAATGCTCCGATCGACATGGCTCTCCGCTGCGAAGTGAACCACGGCGTCGATTCCTCCCGGCTGGAGCAGTCCGGTCAGGAACTCACGGTCGCAAATGTCGCCGCGCGCGAACTCATACCGAGCGGCCAGCGCGGGATCGTTCGCGAGATCCGCGAGGTTCTCCGGATTCCCCGCGTACGTCAGCTTGTCGAGGTTGATGATCGATAGCTCGGGATACGTGGCCAACTCGTGCCGAATGAAATTCGATCCAATGAACCCACAACCGCCCGTGACGAGGATTCGCTTCATGTTTGACTCAACAACAGAGGTTTTCGTTTCACACCAACCCGCAGCGTCAGAACTTGTCCAGGAATTACGCTCTGTCTTGAACAACACCAACCCGAAGCGTGAGCAGGACGCATGTCGCTCGACGCTCGTCCTCGCTCACGCTTCGGGTTGGTGTTGTTCTTGGACTAGCTCTCCGTGAGGAAGAGCATATCAGTCCTCGCGGACACTAAGGATTGGTGTCCGCGTGTGCCGTGCGGGGGTATATCTGCCCTCGCAGGTTTTCTCCAGTAGCGTCGGCCGGGCGATTTGCTGACGGCCCGCCTACAATGGAGCCGCCTTGATCCTCGCGACACTCACCCAGATTCCATCGAACCATGACCACTCCCATTCCTCCTGAATCGTTCCATTCCATTGAAGAAGCCCTCGACGCTCTGAAGGCCGGTCGTTTGATCATCGTCGTCGATGCAGAGGAACGAGAGAACGAAGGCGACTTCGTCTGTGCGGCCGAAACGATCACACCCGAACAGGTGAGCTTCATGCTGCGGTATGGAGCGGGCGTGTTGTGCGTGCCACTCCTGCAAGAAGCGGCTGAACGGATGGGCCTCACGCCAATCGTCGATAGCCAGCGGAACACGGCTCCCAATCAGACGCACTTTCTCACGCCGGTCGATCACCGCGACGCGGGAAGCGGGGTGAGTACCGAGAACCGCGCGAAGACCATCCGGGCGATGAGTCATCCTGACGGCAAAGCCTCCGATTTTGTGCGACCGGGTCACATCAATCCGCTGCTGGCGAAAGACGGCGGCGTGTTGAGGCGGACTGGGCACACCGAAGCCACTGTCGATCTGCTCCGCTTGGCGGGGATGACTCCCGCCGGCGTGCTGATTGAAATCCTAAGCGAGCACGGGACCGGTATGGCCGAGATGACCGAGCTGCGCCAGCTGTCACAACGCCACAACATCCCGATCATTTCGATCGAACAGATCGTTCGTCATCGCCGACGACGGGATCAACTCGTCAAACGCGAAGCCGATGTTCCGTTCGAGACGCGCGACTACGGCCAGTTCCGCGTCATCGCCTACTCAGTCCAGCACGAGGACCAGGAACCGGTCGCCATCGTGTGGGGCGACCTCACTTCGGTTCCCGCCCCGCTCGTCCGAGTCCACTCGTCGTGCTTCACCGGTGACGTACTCGACTCACTGCGCTGCGATTGCGGCGACCAGCTCCACATGGCGATGCGCATGATCCACGCCGAGGGAACCGGTGCCGTGATTTACCTGCCGCAAGAGGGACGCGGCATCGGACTGACAGCCAAGCTCAAGGCGTACCAGCTTCAGGATCAGGGCCTCGATACGGTCGAAGCCAACCACAAACTCGGCTTCAAGTCCGACACGCGCGACTACGGCATCGGCCTGCAAATTCTGAAAGACCTTGGCCTGACATCGGTTCGTCTGCTGACTAACAACCCGCAAAAAGTGAACGCCTTCCCCGGCTTCGATTTGGCACTCGTCGAACAAGTCCCGATCATCGCCCCACCCGAGAAACAGCGAGAACACTACCTCGCCACCAAACGCGACAAGATGGGCCACAAGCTGCCCGGCGGTGAGACGCCGACCAACTGACTGTAGTCTGGCCCCCTTGGCCCGAACGAAGTGATCGTCGACGACTACGAAGTGACCCGTCCGGACCAAGGGGACCGCACTACGAGTGTTCGGAACGTGATTGCGCCCCGTTCCTGTGGGCGGTTGCGTCAGACGACACTCTTCAACTCACAAACCAGCCGTGCCCGCCTGAGTGCCCACCATCAGTCGATCGCCACGCTCATCCAACCGTCGCGCGATTTGAATGATCTCACGCGAGGGGCAGGGCTGCGATGCGGCCAATACGCGGCGGCTTGAGTCTGATCGATCTCCAGTGTTGGCAGCGCGGCAGCAAAGGAATTCTGGATCGTCAATTCGGCGACAGTCGGCTCGCGTGACGAATCTGCTTGCCCCTGAATCCGCGCGCGGGGCTTGCCCGCGATGAGTCGCACTTCGCTCCCTTTGACCACCGCTTGGTACTCGATCGTGACCGTCATCGGCGGAAACAGGTTTTGCCCGCCCGGTTTGAAAGCCGCCTTGATCGTGGCCGTCAGCCGATCTTGGTCGAGGTGCAAGGCCAACGGATCGACTTCGTCGAACTCGATGTGGGTGACGATGTCCACTCCCGGTAAAGGCAATCCGAACGGCGCGGTTACAGGCTTTTCTTCGGGCATCGAGACCTTCACGCCCGGCAATCCCCCGAGTAACTCGGCGACTTGCTGCTTGAGCTTCGTGTCGGTCGTTTGATAGCCACGCAACTCAGTCCGTGCGATCAATTCGTTCAACAGACTCTCGTGCAGCATGAGCTTCAACGCGCCGTCGGCATTGAGTGGATCCTCAGTTGTGGTGACCTGAGGCACTCGCGCCGCATCCGTCACCGACTTCCCACCGATCACCGCTCCGTATTCCAAGTGGTTGTCGGTGGTCGAAACGAACTGCGACGACGGTGCGAGCTGAGCCAATTCCAGGCGTTTGCGAAGCTGCTGTTCGAGGAGTTTGTTCGCGGTTGAAAGCTGTTCGTCGATTTCGCCATCAAATGTGGGATAGACCTTATCGGCCAGTCGGTCGCGGGCAATCGCTTCAGACTCGGGCCTCATCCGCTCGGCCGATTGATAGGCGATCCGCTCGGCCAGTCCGCCGAAGAGCGAGCCGCTGAGAGGAGTCATCGCGCCGACCGTCTGGTTGCGGGCGCGAACAAACACCGTCGCGTGCTTCGTGGCGAGCAGCCGTCCATCGAAAAACACGTCCTTCACCGCGACGAAATGATGCTGCCCGGCGGTATCGACCATCGCCTGCGGAGTCGTTCCCGTGACCTGCATCTGAACGTCGCCCGTCAGTACGAATGCGGCGTGAGCACGATCGAGGGACGGTCGAAGATCGAGTATCAGTCGCGAGGTCGTCGTCTGTCGTCCCGTCACGTCCGCACCGAGTACCGTGTCTCGCACCGGCCCCGGCTGAACGTCATCGCGGGCGACGAGGCGATTGAGAAACTCTTCACTCACAGAGACGCGCAAGTTCGCAGGACGCGGCAGTTGAGAAATGGATCGCTCAACAGGAACCCGCCAGACTTCGTTCGTCGAACTCAGTCCCGCGGCTGACACTACAGGGTAGGGACCGACAAATTGGGGAAGCGGCTGTTGAACTGGAATGGCTCCTTGCACCGGCAAGAAGGGAGACGGCCCCAACCCCGGCGAGCCAAAATAATCGGGCGACGACGCGAAGTAACCGGGCGGCGCGAAGACCACCGGTCCCACACCGAGGGGCTGTGGCGAGACAGTTCTCCAAGGCTGAACCGGTACGGGTGCCATCCCCGATTCCAGCGGTAGCGGTGCCATGCGACTGCGCGGAACAAAGGGACGCGGAGACCGTTCCTGTCCCCATGCCGGACACCACGAAATGACCGCGATGAGACACCCACACATCGCGACCGCCAACGCTAGACGGGCGGGTGCTTTACCTCGCGCGGTCAGTGATGAAACATCTGAGCGGGGCGGCGTCAGCCCCCTGGTTCTTGAGTGTAAGCCCTGATGGGAGGAACAGGGCGGCAGACGCCACTCCGCTCGAAAATGCCTCACTGCGTGCCGCGCGAGGCCGATGTGAGGCTCGCGCCGGTTGGCCTTAGGATCACGATTCATGCTCATCGCCTCACCAATTTCCCTCACGCGAACCGCGTCCAGCACGATCGCCTTTGCCAGATGCGTTGATTCAACAAGAACTCTATACCGCAGACGTTCATTCACTCCCACTTGCCGGCCACTGTCGCGACCTCTTGTCGTGACCAAACAGGCCACGTCGCCCCGACCAGCACAATCGCTGCAACTGAATCGGGTTTTGTGAGACTGGCCGGGATCGAAGCACCTGCGAAATGCCAAGCCCCGTCGATTGTTCCGTGTGAACCCTCGTTCCTTACCGGCGTCGGCCTCGCTTCGGCGGGCCGTGCGATCCGTGTCGAGGAGCTTCGCGATCCTGTCGCGACTGTGTTTCGCGTCGCCTCGACTCATTTGATCCGTCACGCGGATCGATCACCAATCGCATCTCCAGCTTTCGTTCGGCGAGGTCCACTTTGGCGACGACCACTTTCACGAAGTCACCCAGTCGATACGTGCGATTACTGCGGCGGCCGACCAGCGTGTGCGAGCGGTCGTCATAGTCATACTGGTCATCACCCATCGTGCTGATGTGGACGAGACCCTCGGCGGGGAGTTCGATCCCGGTGCAAAACAGGCCAAATTTTTCGACGCCCGTGATCGTTGCATGCAACTCGTCGCCGATGTGATTGGCGAGATAACCGAGCAGTTTGAGCTTGATCAGTTCGCGTTCGGCCTCCTGCGCCCGACGCTCCGTCATCGAACACCATTTGCCGAGCATGATGAGTTCGCTGGGGAAGCGACTCTCCTTCCGCCCCTCGTCTCTCCCGCCTTTTGTTCTCCCGCCTTCGCTGTGCTTGTCCCCTCGTCCCGGCTTTGCGGAGAGAGGGCCCGGGTGAGGGCTCTTCGCCTTTGGCTTTTTCTTCGCTCGTCTTCCGTCGGCATCGACTCGAAGCTCGGACGAAGAACCGTCCCGTCGTTCCGTGAGCGAGCTAACGACCGAACTCGCAGTATCGCCCGCGTCTGAGTCCTTACCGAAACCGTCCTCACCGCTCGCCCCCCTCACACTCGCGGTCTCTTCAGAGGAAGGTGAAGAGGGAACGGTGATCGCCGCGCGATGTGAATGAGGGGCCGGACCATCGCCCTTTAAGCCGCCCTCTTTCTGAATCACCTGATCCAGCAACCGGTGGATGGTCAGGTCGGGATAACGGCGAATCGGGCTGGTGAAGTGCGCGTAGTTGTCTTCCGCCAAGGCGTAGTGACCGATGTCATCATCGGGTCCGTACATCGCCTGCTTCATGCTGCGGAGGATCGCGTAACTGATCGCGTACTCGTGCGGAGTCCCGTGGACTTCCTTCAGCAACTTCTGAAGATCGGCCCGGCCCGGCATTGGCTTCGTTTTGTAACCGAGCGACTTGGCGAACTCGCCCAGCACGCGGAGCTTCATTTCGTCGGGCGAGTCATGCGTACGTCGCAGGAACGCGTGACCACAATCCGTTAGCTTCGTCGCGACGGCGATGTTGGCCGCCAGCATGAACTCTTCGATGATCTCATGACTCTCATCGTGCGATGCGCGATGCGCCCCGACGACCGCTCCGTCGCGAGTCATGTCGATCTTGACCTCGGGCAGATTTAGATCGAGCGCCCCGCGTGCAAACCGCCGCTTCCGCAGAATCATCGCCAACCCGTGCATGTCGCGCAGCAGCGCGAGGACGTGCGGAGCGACGGCAGTAGGTTGAGGGTTGAGAGTGGCGGGTTGAGGGGCAGAAGACGTGGAAGTGCGTTCAGCCTCGGGTTCCGTCGATGGATTTGCTTCTCCGCCCCTCAACCCTCCACCTTCAACCTTCAACCCACTAATCAACGGCATCACCTGTTCATAGGCGAACCGTTGCGTGACGTTGATCTTCGTGTTCGCGAACTCGGAATGGAGCGGAATGCCCTCGGGGCTGAATGTGATAAAGGCCGACTTCGTGTAGCGCACCCTTCCCTGCTGAAGGCTCGCGAGTGCGTTCGAGATCACCTCGGGCAACATCGGCAGCACCTTGTCGGGCAAATAAACGCTCGTCCCGCGCGAATGTGCTTCGCGGTCGAGCAGCGTCCCCGGACGAACGAAGTGCGCCACGTCGGCAATGTGAACGCCGAGTCGCCAGTTCCCATCGTCCTCGCGCGTCAGCGAGATCGCGTCATCGAAGTCCCGCGCGTCGATCGGGTCGATGGTGATGATCGTGTCGCGGGTCAGGTCGAGGCGGGGGCTGAGAGTCGAGCGTCGAGAGTCATCGAAAGTGTCTTCTGCTGCTGCTTCTCCTGCTTCTCCTGTCCCCTCGCCCCGGCTTTGCGGGGAGAGGGCTAGGGTGAGGGGGGCTTCGCTTTGCTGCGCGGAGGCAACAGACCCACGCACCACGGAAGCTTCTTCCGCCTCAAACATCTGCGCCTGCAATCGAGCCTCGGCCAGCACCGCTTCGGGGAATTCGTCGGGCAACTCGAACTCATGGATGATCGTGAGCAGATCAACGCCGGGAGCACCTCGCACGCCGAGGACCTTCGTGATGACGGCCTCACCAGCATCGTCGCGACTGGGAAAACGAAGCATCTCGACGACGACGCGGTCTTCGGGGATGACCCCCTTCGCACCGGGATCGCCCACCGAAATTGCACTCTCGAACTGGTTGCCGTCGATCCGCACGAAACCGTGATCGCGCCGCTCGAAGTAACTCCCGACGAATGCCTTCGACCCGCGCGAGAGGATCTCGACCACGCGCCCGCACCGCTGGCCGCGATTCCGTGTGCGGAGCAACTGCACCAGCACCTCATCGCCGGTGTAAGCGTCTTTCATATCTTCGGGGAAGACGTAGAGCGACTCATCCGCCTCAAGGGACGCCGGATCGTGAGGCCGGAAGTACCCGTTCCCCTTCCCCGTTCGTTTGATCGTCCCCGCGATCGTGTCCGCCGGCGCGGCCGATCGCACCAGCTTGTTGCTCCCCATTAGCAACCGACCGTCCGCGACGAGTCCTTCAATCGCATCCTTGAATCGCTTGTAGTCGTTCTTGCCCAGCCCCAACTCCTGTGCCAGCTCCTTCGGCCGGAGCGGCTTTGAAAGTGGAGCGGCAAAGTAGTCACGGAGGAGAGCTTGGTAGTCGCGCATGATGAGTCTGAAAACCGTTTCTTCGGTGAGCGGTGGGTGTCAGCCCATTGACGACTTCAGGGGCCTTGGCGTTTTCAACGCAGTCTGAACGATCCGGCCTACGCCGGACGCTCGCCAAGCGGGCGAGTCCACTTGAGTCCGGCACTTCACCGCGCAGCCGTTTTCGTCGCGGCTCCGATGCAGAACAGATGCTTCTCGCCGCGGATGAGCATTTGGTCGCGACTGATGGCGGGAGACGAATAGACCTCTTCGCCAAGCGGGTTCGTGGCGAGGACTTTGAATTCCGGCCCCGCGTCCATGACGTGCGTGATGCCGTCGTCATCGACGAAGTAAACGCGACCGGCAGCGGCGACGAGTGACCCGCTGTGGTGACGACCGAGCCGTTCCTGCCACTTCACGTCGCCGGTCACTGCGTCGTAGCAACTGGCCACGCCCCCGTCAGACACACAAAAGAAGAAATCGTTCGCGGCGACAGGGGACGGAACGTAAGAGACTCCCTTGTTGAGATGGTGCCACTTCACATGACTCTCTTCACTGATCTTGCCCGAGCCGCGCGGGTCGATGGCGAGGATGTGCTTGTCGGGGAAGCCGCCGGTGATGAAAACCAGTCCCTTATTCATGACGGGTGACGCGACGAATTGCTCGGTCGGACCATCGAGCAGCCAGTGTCGCTTGCCTGTGCGTGGGTCATAGCTCGCCACGCACTTGCTGCCCGACAGGATCATCTGCGTCCGGCCCTCGATATCGCGGATGATGGGCGTGCAATAACTGCGGGTCTTGTTCTCGCGCGGTGTCTTCCAGACGGTCTTGCCCGTCTCGCGATCGAGTGCCACGAGGTACGCCTCGCCATCGTGATCGCCATTCACGATCACCGACTTCTCGAACAGCACGGGGCAACTGCAATAGCCGTGAACGCTGGAGAAAACACCGGGCCGCACGGTCCACTTCTCCTGGCCATCGAAGTCATACGCGGTGACGAGCATCTCCTTCTGATCGAGGAACGCGGCATAGACCAGCTTGCCGTCGGTCGCCGGCGTTCCCGAGGCCCAGCTATTCAGCTTGTGCTTCTTTTCGAGCGGCGTCTGGGCGACTTCCTTCTCCCACAGCAGCTTGCCGCTGGTCCGATCAAACGCCATCAACATGCGACGCGGGTTCGCTTCGTCGGCCCCCGCCACGAAGACACGGTCATCCCACACGACCGGTGACGAATGGCCTCCATACGGCACGGCCACCTTCCACGCTACGCCCTCATTTTTTGTGGCATCCCACTTCAGCGGAACGTTCGCCTCAACACTGCTCCCATCCCCGCGCGGCCCTCGCCATCCGGGCCAGTTCTCGGCGGATACGACTGCCGGAAGCAGTGACAACAGGAGCAGCATCAGTTTTCGGTTCAGCATGGAAGAGCTTTCGGAGGTGAGGGTGATGCATCGTTTAACCGCATGAGCAACGCCCCGCGCGTCAAGAGGTGAACTTGCCTGCCGCGCGGGGCGTTGCCCACGCGGTTGCAACGACATCGAGGTCGGAGATCACAGTGACGGAACGGACACGTTCAGCTTGCCTGCCATGTCGAGCAATGCTTTCCAATTGCCCTCGTCGAGCGGAATGCCGTTCGCGCGACGTATGGCGAGCGTGCGACGCTCGGGATCGCCGGGAAGGGTCACATCTTGAACGCCGTCGATCTTGGGGACATCGCGCACGTAGGTCTCCAACTTGCCGACTTCGTTCAGTAGGTGAGTCGAGCCTCCAAAGAACTCGGGGTTGATGACCCAGAAGACGGCGCAGTTGCCGAGCGGTGGCTGAGGACTCGCGAACGGGCATTGACCGCCCGAAAGACCGCCCGCGAGCATGTCGATCATGAACGCGAGGCCGAAGCCTTTGTACGCCTGATCGCCACCGAGCGGCAGGATCGTGCCCGGTGGGTCACCGTAAAGTTGGTTCGGATCGGTGGTCGGTTTGCCATCCGGGTCGAGTACCCAACCAGCGGGAACCGGCTGTCCGGCGATCTTCTTCACGCGGACTTTGCCTTCGGCCGTGGCACTCGTGCCGATGTCGAACACGAATGGTCCGCTTGCCCCGCCAGGCATCCCAATGCAAATGGGATTCGTTCCCAAACGAGGCCGCTTACCGCCGACCGGGGCCACACGCTGTCCCGATCCGTGCGTGTTGGCGACGATCATCGACGTGAAGCCTCGCGCGGCCGCCATCTCGGCGTACTCGCCCAACCGTCCGATGTGAGCCGCGCGACGAATGGTCCCGCACGCGATGGCCGAGGTCTCACACTTCGCGATCAGCTTCGTCATCAGTTCCTGTGCGAGAACCTGCCCGAGTCCCCAACCGCCATCGGCCACGATCGAGCTGGCCGACTCTTTCTCGACCATCAGATGGGCCTTCGGGTTGAGCGAACCATCCTGCACCTTCTGGATGTAGAACGGTGCCCGCATGACACCGTGCGAGTCATGCCCGCGCAGATTCGCTTCGACAAGACTGACCGCAACGATGCGCGCCTCGGCAGGCTCGACCCCCGCCGCGAGGAACAACGCGGTCGTGAACTCGACCAAACTGGACTCTTGAATCGTGGGCAACGGACATCTCCTGCAAAGATGGGATGGATTGAAATGGTTGAGTTCAAACTTGATTCGGCGTGGCTGCGGTCGGCGCTTCGCCGCCCCCAGCGAACTTGGACGCCAGTCACACTCACCCGAAGCGTGCGCGAGGATTCGCGATTTGCGCCCGCGTCCTCGCGCACGCTTCGGGGTGGTGTGCGTCACTCGTCACTCGTCACTCTCGTCGCGACGAAGCCGAACTTGCGACCGGACATCGTCACCGTGCCAGCCATCTGAGACTTGTCCTTCGTCCAGAGATAGCCGTCCACAGAAAGCTGCGTGTTGGCGAGAAACACTTCTAGTTTGAGGTTGTGCGGCGTGCTGCCGGTTTGGCCGCTGATCTCGTAGGCGTTCTTGGACTCGTCAGACGTGAACGAACCGGTCGCGCGGCCCGCTTCGTTGATCTTCAAATCCAGTTCGCCCAACCAGCGACCGTCAGCGTTCAGCTTCCACGTCCCGGCGAAGTCGAGAGCGACGACACCATCGTGATCGCTGGGATCGTGCTTCTTCGCGGTCTTGTCGGCGACAGGAAGCTGTGAGCCGTTGAGGACGACGAGCTTGGCCTCGCCACACACGGTCAGAATCCCTTCGGCCGTGAACTCGATGTCGGCACCTTGTCCTGCGGGGACGACTTGACCGATGTCGAAGTCGAATCCGAAACCGGGGAAGAGCATCACGTCTTTGCCGATCGCCGCTGTCAGATCGAGTCGCTCACCGCGATAGCTGGCGTAGCGTTCGAGCAACAGCAGCGGTGTCGGCTTCTCCGTCCCTTGGCTTTTTCGTAGCCCCCAGCTCACCAGCGCCTTCGTGTAGTTGCCCGCGTCCGTCTTGAGAACGATACACGGCGAACCAATGTTGGCGGCGAGCGGCTTCAGCTTGGAGGCCTCGACCATCGTCAGCTCTTTCGTCGCAGCACCGTCATTGGCGAGCCGTTTCACGAGCGGAGCGGCATGTCGCTCAAACACGTCCGCAGCGGGAGCGACGGCTGTCAGAGAGAGCCAGCAGAGGAACAGGGTCGATGGTCGGGACATGGGATGCTCGGGAGTGGGGGAGGTGATCGAGTTTGAGTCTTTGTCAGGCAATTCGGTGCATCGTGCGAAGAAATTTCGGCGAAGTGAGAAGTGACTTCATCGGTGGCGGTAGGAAGGCCGTGGCTTCGGTTTGTCCCGATTACGGCACCAACACGATCTTGCCGCGCAGCGTTCCCTGTTTGCCGATCGTGTTGTCTTCTTGAAGTTGATGCGCAGCGATGGCTTCGCTGAGCGGCAGCGTCTTGCCGATCAGCGGGTTCCAGCGTCCGAATTCGTGGAGTGTGTTGAGCTTGTCCGCAGCGGCGCGTTGTTCTTCGGGAGTGCCGTTGAACATCGCGAAGCCGATCAGCCGGAGGTCCTTCACGTAGAAGGGGCCAACGGGGAACTCGGGCCGCGCCGCGCGACCGGCCATCAGGACGAGGCGGCCTCGCGGAGCCATTAAGCTGATCGTGCGGTCCATCGTCGGTTCGCGCAGGGTCTCAAACCACAGATGGACACCGCCGTGCGGGATGCTGAACGCGCGAAGCTGATCGTCGAGATTGGCATCGCGATAGTTCACCGCCATATCGGCACCGAGTTGCTTGCAGAGCGCGAGGCTCTCGTCGTTGCCCCCGGTTGTCGCCACGAATGCTCCCGCCGCTTTGGCGAGCTGCACGACGGCCGAACCGACTCCGCCCGCACCACCGTTCACGAAGACCACTTCGCCCGGCTTCAAGTTCGCGTGCAGAAACAGTCCCAAGTGCGCCGTCAGCCCGACGAGTGCTCCCGCCGCCGCCGCCGCGTCCGTCATCTTGGCGGGAGTGGCATACAGCCAGCGTTCATCGACCGAGGCGTATTCGGCGAACGTTCCCTGACGACCGAACAGCCCCTGATTGCTGCCCCACACACGATCGCCCACTTTGAACCGTTTGACTTCGGTGCCGACTTGCTCAACCGTCCCCGCCAAGTCGCACCCAAGAATGTACGGGAAGTGGTTGATCATTGAGACCGCGCCGGCGCGGATGTACGTGTCGATCGGGTTGACCGCGACAGCTCCCACTTTGACGAGAACTTCGTTGGGGCGAGGCTTCGGCGTGGGCAGTTCGCCGAATTCAATCACGGACGGTGCGCCGGTCTGGCGGATAAAAGCGGCTTTCATGAACAAGACTCCCGATGCGGTGTGATCGCGGACAGCACGGCCATGAGGAACAAGGGGCCACCAACGCGGCGGGATTGTAGCCACCGCCCGTTGGCGTCGGAATCAACCCACGTTGCTGAAAGCTCGACGCCCGTTCGGCAGAATGACTCGTTCGATCTCCACGCGCGAGTCGCTCATTACGCTTGCTCTGACCGAACTTGAATCGTTCTATACTTCGCGCCGTAGGTAATGAGGCTTCCTTGGTGAGCTGCCTCACTTCAGGCCGCGTGAGGTATCACGTCAGACTCAGATTGGCCATTCAGTCCATGCGAGTGAACTGAACACGCTGCCAAGTGTTCACCGAGTGTTCTCCAAAACTTCACTCAAGCCTTCGGGAATCCGATTGGGGCAACTCGAGCGACGTTGCGAAGTCTACCGGTCGAACGGCGGGCCAACGTGCGTGAAAAGCCTTGGCGATCCGCGGCCGATCAAACCCGTCGCCCACACATGACGCGACAGACCGAGATCGACAACACCGAAATTCGTTGAGGCCACTCGATGACTGATGGGTCCGCTCACGTCCACACCGTGGACGATCTGCGCCGTTACGTTCACGACACGCTGTGCGGTCACGAAAATCTCGTGGCGGACCAGTTCGTGTTGCAGGTCATCCCGCTCACGCAGTCTGGCAAAAACTGCGGCTTGCAGTTCATCTTGCGAGGACCGCGCAGCGTCCGGCTGGGGGCCGTCTGGGCGTCGCAACAGAATCAGCTTTACTTCTATGACGCACGGGGCGAACGCTTCCACAAGGAATCGTTGACGCAATCGATCCAACTGATCGAAGCTGCGGCTTAGCGGCTGTGCATTTTCAACTGCCGAGAGTTGAGATTTCTTGAGCCGCAGCCCGGCTCAACACCTTGGTGAAACCAACTCTCGGACGTAATCCATGCACAGCCTCTGAGCAGCCGTGGGGTAAGCGTCTCGCTTGCCCGCGATGGCAGTTGAAGAATGGGCAAGCGAGACGCTTACCCTAAGCTCGTCAGCCCTTATCGAGTCGTCGCGCCGATGAGACCCGCCATGCAGTAGAAGCCGGGATAGAAATTGCGTACGGACGTACTCTCCTGCACGACCGCTTTGCCACCCGATTTGAGGAACAGACGGTAGGTCCCCTCGTCGCATTGGTGCTCGCCGATCTCGGACAGCGGGATCGCGACGGCGACTTTGTTCCGTACGAGAAAGCCCGACGCGCGATACAGCAGCGTATCGCCGCGAAACGTGAGGCAGGGTGTCCACACAACCTCGCGCCCCGCATTGATGTCGCGCCGCATTCGCGTCCCGATGATTGTCGAGACCTGATCACGCAGGTTGTCGAGTTCCGAATCGGCGTTCTGGATGTTGACCATGTATCGGATGCGGTTCGCCTGGTGTTCGGGAAACGGCTCGAAGTCGAGGGCGAACAACGTGCCCGTGTAGACGCCGTTGTGATACGTCCGAGTTGCTTGGTAGGTGAATTGTTCGACGTGTTCGTATCGCAGCGTCTTGCTGTTTCGGACTCCACGTTTGACGAGTCCGAATTGGTGGCACCGAAACTTCGCGAAGCGCGCATGAACGATGCCGTACCCGCAAACGATGGCGAACACTAGGCAGGCCAATCCGATGATGACCAACCAGACATCTGGATCCCGTTTCCCGACGATGCCATCCACGATCAACCAGATTCCGGCCATCAGGAAGACGGGGCCGACGAGAACGCAGGACACAAACAGCGCCCTGACAGGCTTGCGTTCAAAGAGAACGCGGCCCAAGCCTCCGACAACCGGCTCTTCCACATCACTTTCACATTCGGCCAGTCGTTCATCGAGCAGCCATTTCAAAACGTAGGCGTTGATCGAGTCGATCGGAATGCGTGTCCAGACTTCGTCCTCACCGCGTCGCCACAGACACAGCTTCTGATCGACAACCCCCGTCATCACGATCTCATCGAGCGGCGCGTGTAAAGGCGCGGGCTTAGCCGCAACGACCAGGTTTTGTTCCTCCAGCACCCAGTCTTTCCCCGCGAACGTGCTCCCCTCGGTGAGTTGTTTACGGGCGAGATCGAGAACGCACCGACTGAGTCGGTTGATGAGTACGTCCAGCGGATCGGCCTCGCCCGTCTTGTAGGTGGTCGTCAATTCGAGTCGCTCGGGCGGCGTGTCTGCGTCTCGCTCGCGGAGCCAAACCAGCAGCGTCCGTGTGACCGACCTCTCGACTCCTTGGATGTAGTTGGGCTTCCGATGGAGAGCCATGCTGCGGACCTCGGCATCGGTGTAGTCGGTCTCACCGCGCCGGTCACTCAGCGTGAAGCCACTGTCGTTGAGTGTGGCCCATTGACGGCGAGAGATCCGCCTCCGCAGTCCGATCGCGCTCCCGGCAGCACACAACCCACCGACAATTTGGAGTGCGATGCCAACGGCCCGCTCACCGTTCACTAAGGCGATCCAACCGCCGACAAATGCGGCGACTCCCACGAGGACGAGCAGCGTGAAGTCCCAAGTCCGCAGCGAACTCCGGACCAGCACGGGCAGGGACATCACGGCGTCTTTCGAGAGAAACGTGGGGAACGTCTGAGAGCAAAGTCATATCGTTGGCACTCGTCGTTTGCGAGTACCAAGTCACTCACACGAGACCATCACCATCTCGAAGATCGTCGTCTCGAATCAGGTGTGTCGGTCGCAATAAACTAGGCGCCGATCACGGAGATGATTCGCTACGGAGAGCGCCTTGCGGGGACTGAGGAAACGCCGATCCCAGTCACTCGACGGTGGCGTTCAGACAGACGTGCGAAGTTCGACGGGAGTGACCTGCGTCGTTGGCGAAACTTTCGATTCGTTGTTCGCGTTGTTGCCTTGGCCTGGCTTCTGGAAGAAGTAGAACATTCCGAAGCTGCAGACGACGATGGCCGCGAGCATTGCCGCTCCGATGAGGACCGTTTTGGTCATCTCATCCAATGGTGGCTTGGGACCGGACGGCTTCTGGGCAGCGCCAACAGCCGTGTTCAGGAGAGCATTTGACGGTGGCTTGCTAAGTTTTGAAGCCAACTCTTGAAGCGCAGGCACGGCGGCTCCCGATCTGACGCCAGTATTGAAGAGTTTTAGACTGGAACCGGGGCGACGCTCTCGCGACTTTAGCTTGACCGAGGATTTAGATCGCGGTCCGCTCGGGCTCGATCCGCTCGCGGGAGAATCTCCCGAGGCGATGCGGTCCTTCTCCATCGACTCCGGCGCCAACACGCTGAGTTCGTCGCTGTCAGCCTGAATGGGGCTCGCCTTGCCAAGGCCAGCCTCGGAAAACGAATCCATTCCGCACAGCGAAGCCACCAACATCAGGTGCTTCTGTTTCCATGCGGTCGGGGCATGTTCGATCAACCAGCGCGAGAGGGCTTCCGAGACTTCGGCCGACGACTGGTAACGATCAGACGTTTTCTTGGCCATCATTTTGTCGAGGATCGCCAGCAACGAAGGGTCGATGTCTGGCCGTTCGTAGCTGACCGAGGGCGGCGTCTTGGTTTGATGGGCGAGCAGCCGCTGCACCAGCGTGCCATCGGTGAACGGCGGGTGTCCGGTGAGGGCGAAGTACATCGTGCAGCCGAGACTGTAGATGTCGGCTCGGGCATCGACCTGATGACTATCGACAGCCTGTTCCGGCGCGAGGTAGTCGGCCGTACCAAGTACCTTTTCATCGTGCTTGATCGTCAGTGATTCTTCATCGTCCGATTTAAAGAACCGAGCCAGCCCGAGATCGAGCAGCTTCACGATCCCAGTATTGTCGATCAGCAGATTGCCCGGTTTCACATCGCGGTGAACCATGCCAAGTTGATGGGCATGACCGAGTCCGTCAGCCGCTTGGCGAATCATATCCACGGCCGTGACGTAATCGAGCGGCCCCTGTTCCTTCACGACCTGTTCGACATTGCGGCCCTCGACGTACTCCATGACGAGGAAGTGAATATCGGTGCCGCTCTCGGTCTGCTTATCGACATCGTAGGCGCGAACGATGTTCATGTGGTTCATCGCCGCGACCGCACGGGCCTCGCGATAAAAGCGGCCGAGGTACGACGTGTCTTGCACTTTGTTCGCGGGCAGAACTTTGATGGCGCAGCGTCGCTCCATCATGATGTGTTCGGCGAGGTACACAGCGCTCATCTCACCCGCGCCGAGCAACGACAGCAGGCGGTAGCGTCCGAGGATGAAACCCTTGTGACGACCTTGAAGCAGTTTTTCTGATTGCCACTCAGTGAGGAGCTTGCGATCGACCATCGCAGACGCGATCGCGCACGAGTCGCTGTCGTCCACTCCCGCCTGGACGAGTTCCGCCAAAATGGAATCAACACGCCCTGCGTCGATCAAGCCGCTTTGCTTGACCCCGGCGAGGAATGAGGCGGCAGTAAGTTTGAGCGTCATGGAATCCTTGTCCTTCAACTCCAGCCGAATGCCGGTCTCGACGTGCGAGCTCCGCTCCGACGTTCAACACAATCACAGCCCTCTATCAGTGTCGCCGCGCCAGAGGATCAATGTCGATGAGATGTTCCACGACTCGGAGATTCTCTCAACATTTCACCCGAGCTAGGTCGGTCACGCCGAAACGTTGCCAATTGGCAACGCCATTCAGGCCCCCCTACAACCGTTGTCGCCCGTTTCCTAGGCTCTGTTTGAAATCCCACCCCGCTTGCCGGGGTGGTCTTCAGGTTTTTGCACTATTTCAGAATCCAGTAGTCATCTTCAGAATCGAGTAGTCATCGAGTAGTGCAAAAACCTGATACCACCGGAACAAGCCCGGTGGGGCCTCAAACAGTGCCCGGTGTTCTTCCCATCACTTCGATCTCAAACACGAGGGACTCACCGGCCAGCGGATGGTTGCCGTCCAGAGTGATCTCATCTACCGAGGCGTTGCGGACCCACACATCGAGTTCGCACCCGTTGATCTCCGCCGTGAGCTGATCTCCCGCGCCGATCTTTTCGAGAACGCCGAGTCGCGGAGCCAGTTGTTGCAGCTTCGGATCGCGAAACCCGAAGGCCTGCTCGGGCGGAACGGCAATCCGTCGTCGTTCGCCGACACGCATTCCAATCACCGCGCGGCTGACTCCCAGAATCACCTCGGGACCGCCCGCGACGAATTCCATCGGTTCGCGACGCCCGGAGGTCTCGATCACACAGCCATCGGCCGCGAACGACGTGTAGTGCAGTTGAACGCGATCACCCGCATTGACGATGGTCATGATTGAGCCTCAGCGTAGGGTGCGTGGAGTCTTCGGAACGCACCAATTGAAGTCGCGTCTCTTCGAGGACGGTGCGTTCCGAAGACTCCACGCACCCTACATCATCCTCGCTTACGCTTCGGGTTAGTGACTTACAGCAGGACATGGCAGTTGCGATTGCGGAGATCGATGGCGCGGCGTTCGTATTCGTCAGCCTTGGACGTTTGTTGGGCCTCGCGGAGCAAACCGGAAAAGACCAGCAGCGCGTCGGCTACTTGTTCGGATTCATTGCCGTAGCAGCGTTGGCACATCTTGACCGTTCGCTCCATCCATTCGCCCGCCTCGTCCAAGCGGCTCTTCGCCAAACAGAGCCGCGCGATGCTGTTGGCGAAGCGAATGCCGTTCGGGTTGCCAATGCCAAGTGCTTTCTCACTGATCGCCAGCCCCAGGCGCAGAGCCTGCTCGGCTTCGGCGAAGCGTTCTCGTGCCAGATACGTTTTGGCCAGCCGCTTGATCCCCGGCAACAGCGAGACGTGTTCCTCGCCGACTACTTTCTGGCGCAGGGCCAGTTCTTGAATGGTTAAGGACTCGGCCTGTGAGACCCTCGTCAGTCGGCGCGCCGATTCGGCGGCGACGGCCAGAACATCGGCCATCGCCAGCGGCGGACATTCTTTGGCGGACTGATAGATCGCGGTCGCTCTGGCTCCGATCGACATGGCTCGGGCTGGCTGACTTTGGGCCAGCGCAAGTTGCCCGCACCGCGTGAGCACCTCCGCCACGAGTGGGTGTTCTTTTCCGTAAGTTTGCTCGCGGAGGACCAGCGCCCGATTGAGAACGACCTCTGCCTCTGCCAAATCGGTACGAGCCAACGCGACCTCACCGAGCCAGACGAGCGTCTTGACCAACTCGGGATGTTCCTTACCGAACAATTGCTCGGACAGATCGAGTGCCCGACGGTGAAAACCGTGCGCGGCATCCAAGTTCATCCTCGCGGCGTTGAGACAACCGAGACCATTCAGGGTCTGCACCAATTGCGGATCGCGTGCCGGGAGACAGCGCTGTTGAATTTCGAGTGCTCGGTTCAGGATGCGTTCGGCGTTGGCGTGTCGTCCCGCCGTCAGATGGACATAGCCCAGGCTGCACAACGTCAGTGCGAGTTGCACTTCATCGACCGGTTGATGTTTTTCAAACGCACTCACCGTCTGATCGAGCAACCGTTCGGCGGCCGCATGTTTTCCGAGAGCCAACATCGCTTCCGCCAATTGACGCTGCGTCTTGGCGATCAGGAAATGTCCCACGGGATGAAGGCGTCGACGAATCGTCGTGGCCTTACGCAGCAGCGATTCCGCTGACTCGAACCGCCCCGCCTGCAAGCGGTAAGCGCCGAGGTTCGACAAGCCCTGAGCCACGAGCGGGTGATACCAACCGACGTGGGTGTGAGTCTGTCGCACCGCGCGGATCGTCAATCGTTCGGATTGTTTCAAGCGGCCGCCCAATCGTAGGACTGCAGCCAGATTCATGAGCTGCACTCCGAGCGTCGGATCACCGGGACGGAGCCGCTTCCGGGCGAGTCGCAGATTGCAGATGAAGGCTCGTCGCGCCTGGTCGAACTCGCCCCGCGCGACGTGCAACGCCGCGAGGTTGTTGCGGGCGCGAACCAATTGTGAGACTTCTGTGGCGGTGCGAGAAGCGGCCGCCTCCGTTGAGGAAGACTCGTTTTCCAGAACATCGCGAGTGGCCTTCGGGCTAAGTTTCTCAACAGGAGCCAGCAGTGCGATGACGCGCTGGCAGGTGGTCAACGCCACGTCCATGCGACCGCGACGGTGATGCAGTTCGACGAGTTGATTTAGTGCGGATGCGACTTCGCCCACAGCGGCTGCCGGTACGTCATGACATTGGGCGGCGAGACCGATCAACAACTGTTCGGCCCGTTCGACCTTGCCGAGTGACACGAGGATCGACGCCAGCCACGACAGATGTTGAACCGTCAACTCGTGCGTTGCGCCGAGCTGCTTCTGGCTGAGAGTCCACAGTTCGTACACATAGGGACGGGCGCGACCCGGTTGTCGATGCGCGCAGTACCAGCGGGCCAGCCGTTGGATCGCCGCCAGTTGTTCGGGCTCGTTGGCCACCGACCGGTTACGGACGGCAGCAAGCTCTTCCAGCAAGTCTTGCTCGGTCGCCATTCCGGTCATCCTCTCGAAAAAATGTCGGTCGTAAACGCGAGGGCTTCGCGACCGGCGGCGTCATCGCCACGTGTGTTCGTTGTGGTGCCACGCAGTCCCCGAACCGGCTCCGCAGCAGCGGGACTCCACATGGGAAGCGGTGGTGGGAGCAGAGGCATGGCCGCTGGTCGCGCCCGACGACGCTGCAAGGCGGATCGCATCTGATCGAGTTGCCAACGGTAAGAACCGAAGTTCAACTGCTTTGGCAAGTCACGTTGGAGCCGATCCAACCGTTGCGCGAACGTGGTCCCATCGGCCTCTTCGAGCTGTCCCGCATTCGCCGCCATGGCCAACTCGTGCGAGACCTCGTCAATTTCGCGAGCGAGCGTCGCACGGTGATCATTGATTTGAGCAGCGCGTTGAACTCGCAGGGCACCGCGCTTGGCTTCACTCGTCCAGACGTTCAGTTCGAGCAAGCGGCCCGTCGCGACATGATCGCCGTGCAACGCATGCACGTCGTAAGCGTAAGCCCAACTGGTGTCGCCCCGTTCGAGGTGGTCAAACAGTTCGCGTTCGAGTGTCGCCGGTTCCGCTTCCGGTTCCCATTGGTCGTTCAACTCCAGTCCGGGAATTTTGAGCAGTTCGGCGTGGAGCGCGTGTCGCAGTTCCAACTCCTGCAACGGGACGGACAGCCGCCCCTCGAACAGTCCGTGGATCCGTTCGACGGAGCGGCGGCAGCAAGCGATGGCGGCTCGAATCAGCGGCGAAGTCGCCAGGTGCGACTGTTCGTCCAACTCGTGGATCACGCCCGCCGACCGTCGAAGAACTTCCTCGCGCAGTTCAAAGGCATCGGGTGGGAGTGGAGCGGCAGTCTGAGCGGAGCCGAGTCCACTGAGTCTGAGCCAGCGGCTCGCGAAGTCGAGGGCTTTGTGCAGGACCGCCTGCATCTCACCGTTCATGGTGTTGTTGCCGCGCACCGCGGCGTCCACGGCGGAAGAGGTGCCGGTTCGCGGGCCGTTCTCGGTGGCATCGGTTCTTAGGAGTGTTGTCAGCCGGGTGATTTCCTGACGGACGCTGTTGCGTTCGCCCGCGTCGTCTTCGATCACCGGGCGCAGCAAGCGGGACGCGAACAGCAAGACTTCCTGCCACTTGCACCAGACCTGGGTGGCCTCGGAGTGACGGATGCTCGTGCTGGCGGTGAGTGTCCAATGGGCGTGCAAGAAGAGGGGTGAAGTGCGGCCGTAATTCACCGCCTTCTGCGCCGTGTCCTGCAACCATTGTTCGGCGGCGATCGCGACAGACTCGATGTTGGATTCGTCCCCTGCGGCCAGCGGGGAGCGAAACATTTCGACGACCTGTCCGTCGAGCCGATCACCATAGAGCGCGATGCGACTGCAATAGTTGTAGAGCTGACTGCATCCCGGCGCGATCTTGAACGCCCGCAAGATCGACGTAGACGAATTGGCTCCCGAGATCAGCGCGGCCGGCAACGCGGCCGCACGCAGGAAATACCCGAGTGCCACGCGACGCTCGGAATTGTCGTCGGCCAGAAGTTCCGGGCGGAACTGGCGCAAATCGTCGTCCAACTCGCGAGCCAGTTCGCCGCGGGACTCACTGACCTGCGCGGCGAGCACCAACGATCGGAGCAACCAGACCGGAGCGGGCAACGTCGATGAAGATGAAATTGAGGAAGAACGGAACTCGACGCACTGCGCCAAGTGCATCGCCAGCGCGAGGCGGTTCTCGGCAAGCAGGTCCACCACCACGCTCGGCAGGCGTGCAGACCGCTGAGTCGCGTCCTCACCACTTTTGGCTGGAGCCGCGAGCTGACGCACGGGAGCAGACGCCGCGCTCACAACCGGGGCGAAGACGGACTCGACCGAGATCGGCGACTCAATTGGCGGCATCCCGCGCATCTTGGCTGGCGGAGTCCGTTCGTCGAATACGCTTTGTTCTAGGGGTGACGGCTGAAAAATCGAGTCCGATCCAGGGACGGACCACGCCGCCGAGGGAGGCCTGACCGGGACGCGCGGCGGTGTCGCCGTGATCACTCGTGCTGATGGAGGATCGACAATCGTACGGCGGAGGACGGGTACGTCTGCGGTGGCGTTCGTCGCGACCGGAGTTGCCGCAGCAACAACAGCCAGCATTGCCGGAATTGAAGGAGGAGCCACCGCAACAACGGGTGCTGTCACGATGTTCAAGGCGGACTCTTCGGTGCGAGGGCTGGCACCGCGTTGAACGCGACCGCGAGCGATCGCGGTCGCCAGTTGCCGTCCATAAGTGGCCGTCACGCAATCATTGCATTCCACCCACTCAGAATCCGACAGCCGATCGCCGTGTTCACAAAGCTTGAGTAACAGGTTGAGCGGATGCGTTTGGTTGTGAACGGCTTCCAGTTCCGGTTCGAGGCCCGAAGGACTGGCTTGGAATGCGAGGCCAATCAATCGGCGGGCCTCAGCCTGGCACAGTGCGAGTGGCGCGAAGTATGCTGTCTCAACGTGACTCAACGTCAACACTTGATTCAGTGCGGCCACGGATTGCTCGCGGCACTCCCGATCGGTCAGCAGCCGCTTCAAATCGTCGAGTGTGATCTCGCCTCGCGCGGCATCGCGGTCGTGAGCCGTTCCATCTGCCGACAGTCTTGTACCGCCCAGTTGTTCCGCCAACAGCAGCGTCCGCTCGCGATACGAATTGAGGTCGTCGATCAAGTCGTCACCGGGTGGCTCGCCGATGGAGTCGAGTCGATCAGCGGCAGCCGTGAGTCGTCCGGCCAGCCGCTCGCGCCGCTGGCTGAGTTGCTCCAGCTCCTGACGCAGCTCTTGAAGACCGCTCGACGTGTTCATGTCTGCTCCATCCGAGGCGTATGAGGTCTGAATCCCGTTGTTTCACCGCGTGGGCCACGCGGTGAAACGAGCTTCTCGTCGGTCTGAGACCGAGCCTCGTTAGAACGTATTTCAAGAGCTGCTTTTGCCTCGAAAACTAGCCCGACGCGCAAGCGAGAGCTGGGCATTCGATGACAGTAAAGCCCTCGCTTGCGCGTCGGGTTAGTTTTGAACTGCGTTCTAGAAGACTCGCGAACCCGAGACACCGTGTCGGGCGCTGTCGCCGTGAATGCTGTCCCCTTCGACCAAGTCGTGCGTGACTCCAGTGGGGGCCGCTGGTGGAAGAGACCGCTTGCGTTCGCGGGCCAGCGCAGCCAGTTCGATCGGCCCGATCCCCTCGGATTGCAGCTTACATTCCAAGGCTTCCATCAACTTTTCGTAGACCGCGTTCTGGACCTGCGGCGACTGAAACGTGTTCACCACCGAGGCCATACCCGGCAGATACGACAACAATGTTTTGTAGCGGAGAGCACTCATTCTTCAGCCCTTTCAAAATCGTTGGCCAGTCGGGAACCACGCGCCCGATCCGATTCCATCCCCTCACGAACACATCGCATTCCAGCAGCGACCCACGTAACTACTGCCATGTCGATGGCGACAGGTCCTCACCGAATCGGAGTTCCCTTGCAGCAGCATCGGCAGACGACGGCAAGGCCAGCCGATGCCGGACAATCGCCGTCACCAAATCGCGGCCGTAGGACTCGGCCACGACATCGTTCAACATCAACCAACGTTCGTCGCTCAGTTCGCCGTGATAAACGACCAGTGTGACGACGGCTCGCAGCGGATGGTCATTCGCCAAGAGTCGCTTCGCACAGGCCGCTGCCTCTTTGGGAGAACTGGCCACCAACTGATCTCGTAGCGCCCGGCCTTCCGAGACACAGCCCAGCCACATCGGTAGCTCGCGGTCACCCGTGGACTGAATCGCCTCCAAGCAATTCAGCACCGCAAGCGCCCCGCGAACGCAGACCTGGCATTCGACTTCCTGTTCCAGCGCGACCAGCGAATCGGCAGTTGAGACCGCGTTGGAAACGGACTCTTCACGCCCTTCGTTGGCGGGCCACGACGACCGCAATTCGCGGAAGTCGTTGCGGAACTGCCACAGCTCTTCAATCATTTTCGTCGAAGCGACTCGCCCATTCTCGGTCAGTCCGCGAGAAGCCTCTCGCAGGCCCGAGGACAGGCTCCCGCTGCGTCGCCGCAGCTCGCCCACCCGTTTCCGAAATTGGTCGAGGACTTCCTTCACAATTCACCCTCTCGCCTGTGAGGCTGGGATCGGCACATTGCTGGCCCCAGTCTTCGCTTTCTGGCCCTTTAGAGCATCCGACGAGATGCCCAAGGATTCCAATCAAGACGTCTCCGACAGCAGTCCGAATCAGGCGAGCCGGGCGGCGTCGGCCCAATGGCACTCACTTTGTCATTCACTCCGTGAGCGGCACGGCGCTAGCCGCCGGTTCTTTGCTTGGAAACACAACTGCGTTTACCGGCGGCTAGCGCCGTGCCGCTCAAAGTGAGTGCCATTGGCCTGACGCCACCCTGCCCATCACATCTGTAGGACACGTCAATCAAACCTTGGCGAGACTCGGTGCGGCGGCAGAAG
>Ga0114966_10000197_pt1 | contig 57125 bp, 29 predicted proteins | sample M_130207_XF_Meta_FD_87029 | JGI IMG/M metagenome (GOLD analysis project Ga0114966, IMG submission 87029) | Freshwater microbial communities from Lake Montjoie, Canada to study carbon cycling - M_130207_XF_MetaG | ecosystem: Environmental > Aquatic > Freshwater > Lake | place: Lake Montjoie... | reverse complement strand
TGGTGTACAACTGGTGGGGGATCTACACGCGGATGGGGACGGGGGGACAGCACCGGGAGGCGATCACGACGCGACCGGCGTTGGCGGACGGGGTGGCCGAGCGGACCGAGCACGCGTGGGAAGTGAAGCTGGAGATGACAAGTTTACATGGCAAGGCGAAGAAGATAGCCACGTTTTTTTGAGTGGGATAAGCGAGTATTTACATAAGTTTCTGGTCGGTGCGACGCAGCTAGACGAAAAAGAGCGCTGGCGCCCTGCTCCGGAGAATCTTGTGGTTCTTCTACCCGCCACCGCAACCGCCGGGGTGCTCGGTCAGCACAGCCAGCCCACTTCCCGCAGGTTAACCGCCGAATTTAGGGTCAATGGTTGGCACGCCGATCATGTGATGGAGCATGACGCCGCCGCCATCGAGTGCTTCCTGCTCATGGCCTTTCTAACCCTCATCAGTTACCATGCCCTCCTTTATCTAAATTTAAAGCCAGCCATCCGCAAGAACAAATCCGAAGAGGATTGGGTGAACCTGATGGCGGCCGAAATCTATGGAGACTTGATTCCGAGCGCCCTGTCGTGATCCGCGTCGCGCTGGCCGCAAACATTTCAACTTCAGCGTGCCGATTAGCATATGCCTTCCCCGAAGTACGCCCAACCCCCCTTTTGTTCCCCTCGTAGACCGAAAACACCCATCCCGAATCTGCTCTTCCGCCCGCAAGCCTAGCATCCGTCCCTCTTTCCAGGGATTTGAACGCGCTTTTAGAGTTGGTTGCGGAATCGCTGATCATCGAGGCGCTTCAGGCACGGTACTCCACCTGCAATGATATACTCCAAAGGAAGCGTCATTTTCGGCAAGTGGATTCGCCGGAGGCCCCTCCCGGCGAGACTTTTTCGGTATTGATTTGAATGATCATGGATATGCCCGCCAGTCCGAGCCAAGGCGTCCCCACTGGACGTTTCTCTCCCGTCGTCGAGATGTTCAGAGCAATAAGTGATTCGGTAAAGCAAAGACTCTCTGCCATTTTCTTAATTCTCGCAAGCTTTCTGTTTGTCCTGGTCTATTTCGCTCCCGATATTTTCGTGACGATTCAATCCGGATACGTCGGTGTGCGCTACCTTAGGTTTTTCGGAGGCACGCAGACCGAATTTATTCTCGGCGAAGGTTTCAAGTTCGTTTTCCCATGGGACAAGCTCTTCGTCTACGATACCCGCGTGCAGGAAATTAAGCACGATCTCACCGTTCTAACCGGAGAGGGTCTGTCGATCGGCGTTCACATCTCTATCCGCTATCGCCCCGAGGCCGCCTTCGTCGGACTGCTTCACCAACGAATCGGGCAGGACTACCCAGCTCGGATTGTAATCCCTGAAGTGGAGTCGGGACTACGCGGGGTTCTGGGAAAGGTGAAACTCCGGAACTTATACGACCTGGAGGCCAACGGTACATATGCTCTTGTTCGTAACGAGATCGGAGATAGTCTGGCCACGCAGTTCATTACGTTGGACGGGATCATGGTCCGCGGAATAGACCTCCCTGCCCCCCTGATGGGCGCCATTGAAGGTAAGATGGTACAAGGAGAATTGGCCGAATCCTATGGCTTCCGCCTTGCGCGCGAAAAGCAGGAAGCTGAGCGCAAACTCATCGAGGCCGGTGGTCTCCGGGCGTATAATCGGATTCTGGACGCTTCCATAACGCCGAATTTGCTGAAATGGCGGGCTATTGATGCGTCTAAGGAATTGGCTCTGTCGCCAAACGCGAAGACAATCGTGTTAGGGTCAGGCCAAGGCGCCTCGCCGCCCTTCTTCCTCGGCGGAGAGAAGTAGGATGGGTTGGCGAAGTCACGCGCTGGTCCTGTTGGCAGTTGTCGGTCTCTGCGCCGGAATGTGGGTGGTCTTCTATCCCGCTGCCATGGAGACCATTGCGATTGTGAACAAGAACAGCTCTGCTCCGGGAAGGCAATGGAGAAACGGGGTTCGGGTTGCTGTGGTGTGGCCCCAACGTCTTGAAGGGGCGAGTAAGTTCAATCCATCGACTTCCCGACTGCCTTGGCTCGCTAACCGGTTACCACGTGGCCCGATAGCCCAAGCGTTTATTCGGCTTCGTGAAGTCCCGCTGCCTTCCTATCCGGAAGGGCTGCGTGTTGCCCTGAACATCTTGCGCGAACAAGAGATCCTGCAAAATCTGACCCCGCTGGCAGATCGAATTGAGCTCGTCAGGTACTATGAACCATCTTTCCCTCTAGCCGAAGATGCAGCCAGCCTTGCCGACCAAGTGATCCAAGACAAGTCCGTCGTCGCGGTTGTGGGCCACTACTCATCACCAAGTGCGATAGAAGCCTCAATTGTCTACGAAAAGCACCGCGTCCTGTTTATTACCCCGACCGCGACTGTACCCGAACTCACCAAGCGCGGATTCTACTACACCTTTCGATTAACGCCGGATGACGGAGATCTCGCGCTCACGATAGCGATGTTCGCCAAGCAGCGCGGATATGCGAAGGTTGGTGTCCTGTATCCACGTACCCAGCAGGGTGAGTCTCTCAAGAAGCGCTTAACAGGCAAGGCCCGGATCACCGGCCTTGAAGTCGTCTTCACGACGTCCTATTTCGGCGATCCTTCGGAATGGAACGACATGGATGACTACCGCCCTCTCGCTGCTAAGATTCGCCGGTCTGGCGTCGAGGCGATCCTGGTGGCGGATGAGTTGCCGCGCGCCGCGAAATTGATCATGGATCTCCGCTCGATGCAAGTGATGCAACCGATTCTCGGATCCGATTACATGGACTCCCCTAGTCTGATCGAGTTGGCCGGTGTGGCCGCGCAGAACGTCTACGTGACGAGCGCCGTGGACCCCAATACCAATACGGCAGCTTACATCGCCTTCAAAGAGCGTTATCTCAAGATGTTTGGTATTCTACCGAGCTATGCGGCATCCCAGGGTTTCGAGACCATGCAATTGCTGTACACTGCGATCCGCCTCGCCAATTCTGCTGAACCGCTGGCGCTCGCCAATCGCTTTCGGACAGTCGACTCTTGGCCCAGCATGTTCGACCCCTTCCGCTTCTCAGAGGAAGGCACCATCGAATGCCGAAGTATTTCTGTCAAGGTCACCGAAGTGGCGCAGATGCGCTTCTCCTCCCTTGTTACTCCTGGCCCGAAAGGGACCCGCCTCCCGTTCAGTTTTGAACCGAAGGGGCGTTCCCTGACGGCATGTCCCTGATCTTGTGCTATAAAGGAGCCTATGAACGGTATTCTACTGCTTCTGCTTTTGATCGTGCTCTTTCTCTACGGCGGTCCTTTAGTCGCTGTTGCCTTCCTGAGCTTCCCTGTCCTGTTCGTAATTGCGGTGGCCGTGATTGCGGTTTGGAAAGTAATCGATTTATTGAAACCTAATTCTAGTTCTGTTTCAAGATGAGATTAATAAAGCTGTATTTTCTTCGCGGCAAGACCACGAAGAATCGCTGAGTAGGTGTTGCCATCCGCACGGCAAGTTGTGAAACAAATTGGGGACATCGGGGCGTTTAGGCAGGGCTCGGCCGTATTGCATTTCCGTTGAGCGGGCGGCACGGCGCGGATGATAGGCGTTGGACGGGCAACTATTCGGCGACTCCAGTCCGGTTTCCGGCGGTGGCTAGACCCCGAGAGCAAAAAACCTCCCGAGTTGGCGCTGGTTGCCTGCGAACATTGGTGAGCCAGCCATTTCTGCGGCCATGGGGCGAACAGGCGCTCGCTGGTGGCGTTTGGGTGCTGTCACCGCTTCGAGCGGCGTTGGCGCACCGATTGGGGCGGAATGTGTATCCGGCGTCAACTACTTTTCCTTGCGGATAATACGACGAGTATTGTTACTTTTCGCGATGTATATTCTGCGGAAAACACTTATCCTGCATGCGGTTCCGCGCGTCGAATCAGGCGCGGTTGTTATTGTCGGGGACGACGTATGGTTTTGTAAGTGGGTAGCGGCGGCCGGGTTAGTGATGACGGAGTTAGGGAAAGGCTGCGGGACTGCCCCCGCAAGTGATGGCCCAACCCCGGACCCGTCAAGCCAAGCGCAAAGCGCCCGCAAGACTCGACAAATAGCCATGTCGTCCCAATGCGGCGTGATGGGCCCTCGGCGCCCCCCCAGAAATTGATTGTCCGGCGTCAACTACTTTTCCCTATAGCGACAAGTATTTCTCCCTGTCGGGAAATCTAATTGTCGCCGCTCAAATTGACCACCTCTGGCAAATAGACTTGACCAGATCACAAACTGATCATGCCGCGTGGCATGCCGACGGGCGGGACCTTACTCCTCCGTGCCGAAGGCACGTATATTGTTGAATAGGTTTAGGCACCGACGTTTGGCCCGCGCGGCCAGACTGAGCGCCACAAGCGCATGCTCGTCGGCGAGGGCAGCGCCGTCGGGGCCGGTTGGTGGTAAAGTTTTGCCGAGCAGGGCTCGTCAATTCTTCGCGAATGCCGTAGGATGCGCCGCATGGAAAGCCGGTGCTGGGGGATAGCGTGGAGATCGATACGCCAGAAATGGGTTTCCCCGATGTCCGTTAGCTGCGGGCTGAACCGGTGGCCCAAGAAGCGGAACAAGCCGAAGACGACATTCCTATTCACCGGTTTTGGGTGACCGCCGAGGCATTTACCGCTCCGAGAGGAGCCGGGATGCGGAAATGGTCATCCAACGCAGCCGCGGCCGCGTCAATCTCTGCTGGGCTGGCCCCGCTACGCATGCGCCGACATAACCAGGAGCCGGTTCCAAATCGTAGAGAGTCAAGTCGTCCAGAGGGAAGACAGCGGGCGCCCCGCCCCGCCAAGTGAGACGACCGCCCAAGCAGTCAAGCGTGCCTGCTTCTACGGTAAGTCCGAATCCTGCCGCCTTCAGACACGCTTCTTTGCGGGTCCAGAGCTGAAACAATCGGCGTGTACCCTCCTCGGCGGGAAGGGGTAGGACATCAGCGGCTTCGGCGGGCGTGAGGACCGAATGTGCAAGTGACTTCAAATCGGCGAGAGGTCTAACCTGCTCCACGTCCACACCCAAAGGACAATCCGGAGACAAACCAAGCAGAGCGAATTCGCCAGAACCGGACAAATTAAAGTGCAGTGTGGCGTTACCGGCCAACCCCGGCTTGCCGTAGGGGCCGGTAACGAAACGCAACGCAGCGTGGTGCTCTCCGGTGTATTCGCTGAGCAGAAGGCGGAGCGCCGCGTGGGCGAGGACGTAGCGCCGGACTAGCCATGGGAATCGGAAGGATCGGGCATGAGCCAATTCGGTCGAAGACAGAAAACTCTCAGCCAGATCGACGATCGGCGGGGCTGCCAATAGTTCCAGACTCCACACGTGTATTTCTCCGGTGCCGAGGGGGGGGATGACGAACAAGCGGTTACTCTGTCGGCAACGGAGGTTTTGTCTTCGTAGCGCGGGGCGTTCGGGACCGCGTGGTCCCATTTCCGCTGGCTGCCTTGCCGCGGACCGTCTTCCGCACAGGCCCACCATCCCAAGGCTCCAGTTGACCAAACTCCATCCGCATCACCCGATCGGCAAGATGGAAATAGCGATCGTCGTGGGTGGCGGCTATAATCGTCCGACCCGAGGCTTTCAGTTCGGGCAAGAGTACTTCATAAAAGTAACGCCGGAAGATAGGATCCTGATCCGCCGCCCATTCATCGAACACGATGATCGGTTTCTGCTGCACAATACTGACAATCAGTGCAATACGTTTCCGCTGACCGGTTGACAGCGACGTCGAAGTCCAGCGATTGCCGTCGACAAGCCCGATCTTCTGCTCCAGTTCGAACTGGGTCAAAAGAGCCTGGACTTCCTCAGGATCAATGCGATCCATGCCATATATCCGGCTGAAAATGTGGTAGTCCGTGAAGATGATGCTGAAGAGGTTCCGGTATTCCTGCAGATTCTGCGAAGACAGAGCAACCCCATCGAGCATGATCGCGTCGGATGGGGGATAGTAGAGCGCCGTCAAAAGGCGAAGAAAAGTCGACTTTCCGCTGCCGTTCCCGCCGACGATGAACAAGGTTTCTCCAGCCTTGATCTCCAGATCCAGCGGGCCTACCTTAAACGTGGGCTGCCCGGTCTCATCCAAATATTGAAATGAGAGTTGGCGGAGGGCGATCGACTGAAAGGACTGGCGCGTAGGTAGAACACTCTCAACTGAATCCACCTCCACCGCGCCGGCCAGCCTTTCTTCTAGCGCATGGATATTGGAAATCGCTACGTTGGCCAGCGTAAAAGTGGGTATTGCGGCCATGATCGAGGTGAGTGGGCCGATGATAAAGAGGATTGTGGCCGTCGTCTTAGTCAGCATCATTGGGTCGCTTAGGTTGGATCGCGGCAACAAGAACACAATGCAGGCGATCATCAAATAAAAGATCGCCTGCGAGAATATAAAATGGCCGCTGAATTGGTGGGACACGCGGATTTTAATGTCCCGTAAAGAATTGGATGCCTGCCGTAAATCCGCCTCGAGCGCTTCCCCGACGCGCCGGTTCACCTTGGCTTCGTTAAAGCCGTCCAGCAATTCCGTAAACAGGTCAACAAAGCCCGTCTCCCGCCTGATGGATTCGTGAATGTCCGCCTGACGCTCACTTGCTTTGCGGAAGTGGATGGAGATTCCAATACCGGAAACGACAAGAGTGATGAAAAATGCCGGCCAGGACAGCACCGCAAGGTAGCTGATTGAAAAAGCGACCATGATGGATGCCTGACTGGCTGTCACGATTTCGGTGGTTGCTTGCGAAATCGAAGCGAGTTCCCCGGATATGGCTGAGTAAATCGGGGAACGACCGATCTGCTCAAGAGAGCGAACGTCGGCTCGGCGGATCAATCCAATGACGCGCAGACGCATTCCATAAAGGATACCCTCCACGACCAGTGCAGAGCGAACCATCAAAAAGGATTGCGCCTTCACATAAACCATAACCGTGATTCCGAACAGAATCACGTAACGGAAATTGGCGAAGGAGTCGGCTCCACTAGAGGCTGCGGAGTTGATCACGGCCAAGACCATGGCGTTTGCCAACCCCGAAAGCACCGCCATCCCCGCTAGCTGTTTTACCGAAAAGGGCGACTCTCGATTAATTAGATTGATCAAACCCATGCGTTATGTGTGGCCTAAACAACTGTAGGGGCCGCATACGCGAGCCCCTAGTGATGTACAGGAGAGTAAAATAGCGAGCTTAATTTTTGGTCTGGCTAGCTTCGGCCGGACTGGCTTCGTTGGCAATGTCGGAAGCTGCCGTCTTGCCCTTTGCATAGAGTTCGGCGAAGTGCTGCCGAACGGCTGCGGCGTCGAAATTCAGAAAAGTTCCGCCAGAGGCGAAGTGCTGTTCGAAAACCTTTCCGAGAGCATAGGTGCTGGCACCGGCGAAGGCAGGTACCGCCACCATGCCGACAAAAGGAATCATCTTAACGAGACCGCCGACGAAACCAGAGGCCATCTGCCCCGGAACGACGCTCCCGACGAGCGTACCGATGGCGACCTTTGCTTTCTCGTCCGAAAACGACTGAGAATACTTCGCTGCGAGTTCAGACAGCATTTTGAGTTGAACGCCGGCAATAGCGGCCATGTCGAGCCAAGGAACGGGAACGAGACCCGCGCCGAGAGCCCATAACATATATTTGCGAATAATCGCGTCTGCTTCGTGGTCAATAATTAAATCAGTTTTGTCGGACATCGTGGCAGTATTCATGCTTTTCATTCTCTCTTATTGTGTCGTAATTAAGTGGAGATTCAGGCGGGAAACTGTTCGAGCAATTCCAGAAATCGTTTCGGTATCTCAAAGTTCGGCTTTTTTAACCATGAAAATAGAGCATCGCGCCACTTCCGTTGATTCAGAAAAGCCAAAAGCTCACCGTCACCGCTGGCAACCACAGGCATCAGTCTACTACGGAATACGTGCCTGAAGTCAATGGTCTTTTTTGTCGGTCCTTAGGGGGAGCCGCCACTCGTGCGGGTGCTTGAACGTTTCCGCGATCTCTGCCCGGCACCATCTCGTAGGCCTCCCGGGATTTCAGGGTTTTACGGACGGAGCGTTGCATGTGCGCCAAGTTGGGATGGGCCCGGGCCGGGAGTCCGTCCCGGAAGGAGGGACAGGCTGCCAGTAACTGGTCCAGGGCGGTGCGCATATTGGTGTGAGCAAGGCGCGGCGATCCACACGTTCCTCCGCTTGGTCCAGCGCCCGCGGCGCTTCCGCATAATGGGCAGTCCTTTCGACGAGTTGCCGAGCAAGGCGCTGTGAGGTTTCCGCAGCGGAAAGGTTCCTGCGATCGAGGGCGCGGAACGGAGCCTGGAGGTCCTGGCTGGCCGTTTCCAGGCGCCCACGGAGGTTCGCAGGCGATATCCCGCGGAGAGACGGGCATGCCCCGAGGATCGCCCATCGCCTTCCGCCGGGCAAGCGCATTTCTTGGAAGGCGGAAGACACCATCGGCCCAAGAAGCGGAAGCTTCGTCAGGCCGGCGAGGCCATGGGCAGGCGGTCCAGCAGGGCCCCGTTGTAACTAAAGTACCAGTCGCGCAGGCCCACCAGCTGGGGGCCCCGGCCCCGGTCCATCGCATGCGCGGTGTTCTGGACACGGACGCCAATCCGGTGGACCAGACGTGCACTTGTGCTACTCTGGTGGGACAATCCAATATGCAATTACGAGCCTTTTGTAAATCTAAGATCCACCGGGCTACGGTAACGGGGGCTGAGTTGGAATACATCGGGAGTGTTGCGATCGATGCCGACCTCCTTGAGAAAACCGACATTCGTCCCGGCGAAAAGGTATGTGTCTGGAACTTGAACAACGGCGAGCGGATTGAAACCTACGCCATTTACGCTCCGCCTCATTCGGGGGCGATTGTCCTAAACGGAGCCGCAGCACGGAAGTTTCAAACGGGCGATAAGGTGATCATTGCGACGTTTGTCCTGACTGATGAGCCGGTTGAAACCCGGATGGCTCTTGTTGATGATGCCAACCGTTTTGTGCAGTTTCTTGATGATAATCAGACGCACGCCAGCATTGAGCATTTCTTGAAGCCTGCCGACGAGATTTCTACCGACGAGGTTCGCGTTCGGAAGGGTTAGGACGGTTTCGGATAATATTGGAAAAATATGAAAAGTTTAATGGTTTTTGCTCTGGCGAAATCGTTCTTGCCGGCACTGTTTTTGACTGCGTGCTGTGCTTGGGCGCAGGAGGGGGCGACCAAACCGCCACCGGCTGCTCCCCCCGCTGTCGTTAAACCTGAACCGAAGCCGGAATGGTTCGGTTCTATCGGGGGGGGGGTTCAGGCAGAGGCCGGGCGTACGGCGCAGCGAGGGGTCATGCTCTCGGGTCAGCTTGCTAAGAAGTTCACTGCGGCTGACACTGTCTCCTTCGACGGCCAAGCGACTTTCGCGAGTTACAGCTTTCAGGGTCAACCGCGGGTTACGGCGGCTAACAACCACTTGGTCGGTGCCCAGTACATACATGTGCTCAACAATCGGTTCTTTCTCGCAGATCGCGCGTTCTCGAGCGCAGATACGGTGCTCGGGATTCGAAATCGGCAATTCAATGCTGTTGGCGTCGGTATCAATTTCTTCGAGTCGAAAAAAGGCCAGTTTTATATCGTTCCGGGATATGGATTCGGCAATCAGAATACCTCTGACGCCGTCATCAATGGGTTTCACACGGGTTTTGCTTCGTACGAGAAATTCACGTATCAGTTGAACAAGCAGATGGCTGTGCAGCAGTGGTCCCAGGTTCGGATGAATGCTCAATACCGTTCGGACCGTTCGATTCAGGGTTATCTGGGAGTGGACTTCCCGGCTCTCTACAAGCGCCTCTATCTCTCGATGGGAGTCACCTACACCTACGAAGGCGATCTCACCCCCCAAGCGATCGCCGGAGGCGGGAGCCGTAATGACGCGCTTTTTGCCGTGAAATTCAACTATCGGATCGGTAAGTAGCAACAGTTGCCGCTTCCTGTCTTTGCCGACAGGGCAACTTCATTTAAGAATTGTTTCGCTGGCGCCCAGAACACAGCAGGCTTCTAACCAAGAGGAAGAAAGTGCAGACTGATCGTACAGATGTGGTTGTTATTGGCGCGGGTCTAGGCGGACTTTCGGCGGCTTCCTACTTGGCTAAAGCGGGATACGCTGTCACCGTTCTTGAACATCATGCGGTGCCCGGCGGTTACGCGCACGAATTCAGGCGTGGTAAATACCGGTTTGAAGTCTCCCTGCATGCTTTGGACGGGATTGACGCTGGAGGCTGGACGCACGCTGTTTTCGCGGACCTCGATGTCCTCTCTCAGGTCGAATTCTGTCGGCTCGACCCCTTCTTTGTGGGGCACTTCCCTGACCACGAGGTAGTCGCGCATCTGGATCCCGACAAATATCGGGCTGCTCTAACGGTGCAATTTCCCCACGAAGCAGAGGGCCTGCGTCGCCTGTGCGCCGACATGGCGTTGGTTTTTCGGCAGGGTCAGCAGGTGGTCATGGAAACGAAACTGGCTGGTTTATCCTTGGGCGCGGCGCTGGGCAAATTTCCTGAGTATGCTGAGGCAGTTGCTCTGACTTGGTCCGCCTACCTTGACCGATTTGTCATCGATTCCCGGCTTCGCGCGATGGTAAGCGCTCTCTGGGGCTACATCGGCGTGCCGCCGAGTCAAATGGGAGCGACCACCTACATCCTCGCCTGGGGCAGTTACCATCTCACCGGAGCCGGTTACCCCGTTGGCGGAAGCATGGCGATGAGCCGGGCACTGGAACGGACCATCAAGAGGCATGGCGGTAAAGTTCTCTACCGCCAAACTGTCAACCGTATCATTTTGGAAAGCGGGAAGGGTGTTGCCGTGGAGACGGAGCAGGGGCTACGCGTCGAGGCTCGGATGTTCGTCAGCAACGCCAGCCCCAAAGACACTATGCTGCGCTTCCTGGACAGTGGTTCCGTCCCTGAAGGTTATTTCCGGAAGGTTGATTCGGATCCCGCTTCACTCGCTTCTTTTATTGTCTACTTGGCGCTTGACTGCGAGTTGTCCGCGCTGGGTTGGGCGCATCACGAAGTAATTCTGTTTGAAACGTACGATCTTGAAGCTGATTATGCGTACTGCGCCGCGGGAGATTGGCGTCGGTGCAGCTTGGCGCTAACGTACTACAATCATGCCGATCCCGGTTGCTCGCCGCCCGGCGGGAGTTCGCTCGCCCTGATGACGCTCGCGCCGTGGGACTACGAAAACGAATGGGGAACCGGCGGTTCTCTGCATCAGTATCGTAAGAACCCCCGTTATAACGAAATTAAGAACGCCGCCGCTGAAATTCTCATCGACCGCGCAGCGGCCGTCATCCCGGGTCTGCGTGAGCACATAAAATATTGCGATGTCTCTACGCCGTTGACGAACTACCGCTACACCCGCAACCCGCAGGGTGCCATTTACGGCTCCGTCTCGACGGCAGTGAGAGGGAGCAGTGATCGCCCTTCAGACGAAACGCCGATCCCAAATCTATTCTTGACGGGGGCGTGGGTTATCGGAGGCGGCATGAGCGCAGCGCTACTGGCCGGTGCCGGGACGGCCATTAAGGCCGGGGCTGCCCTGCGAGCGCAGGACGAGGCACAGCTCGGGGGGCAGATGGTAAATGGGGATGAGCCACCGGCGATCCCCGATGACGAGGTTGTTCGATTGTTGATGCAAGAGTTGCGAGGCGGAGGAGCATGAGCGAGAAGGTCGAGCTTGATGATTCTGGAGTGGAACCGATTGCTGTCATCGGGATGAGCTGCCGGTTGCCGGGGGGGGTGGAGAATCCCGCGGACTTTTGGCGGCTGTTGTGCGACGGGGTCGATCCGATCTCGGATGTCCCCGCGGACCGCTGGAACCTGAAAGCAAACTTTGATGCGGACCGCAGCCGCAAGGGAAAGACGTACGCGCGGCAAGCCGGGTTCCTTTCTCGCTTTGACGAGTTCGACGCGCCATTTTTCGGGATCTCCCGGCGTGAAGCCGAATGCATGGACCCCCAGCAGCGCTGGTTGCTCGAAGCGGCGTGGGAAGCGTTTGAAGATGCGGGTCTGCCGCCGGAGAGCTTGGCCGGTTCGCTGACCGGCGTCATGATCGGCCTGTTCGTTCGGGACTTCGAAACGTTACAACTGAGTTCCGTGAACCGGGATTTGATTGACGCGCATACCGGCGTCGGCACGTCGATGGGTATTGCGGCGAATCGGGTCTCTTACGTCTATGATTTGCAAGGCCCCAGTCTGACGATCGATACAGCCTGCTCTTCCGCGATGGTAGCTCTGCACTACGCTTGCCAAAGCCTGCGCAGCGGCGAGTGCGATCTGGCGTTGGCGGGAGGCGTAAACGCCCTGTTGCGGGCGGAGATGACGATCGCAACGAGTAAGGCGTCCATGCTCTCGGTCGACGCGCGAAGCAAGAGCTTCGACGCGGCAGCGAACGGCTATGTCCGCTCGGAAGGTGTTGGCCTAGTGGTGCTGAAACCGCTTGCGAAGGCCATCGCCGATGGGGATCCCGTCGTCGCCGTGATTCGCGGCAGCGCGGTGAATCAGGATGGGCGGAGCAAAGGACTCACCGTGCCGAGCGGCGCCGCTCAGGAAAAGGCGCTGTGGGCAGCCCTTCGCATGGCCAATGTTGCTCCCGCCTCCGTGCAGTACGTTGAGGCGCATGGCACCGGTACGCCGGTCGGTGACCCCATCGAATCCACTGCGCTGGGAAGGGTGCTTGGGACTGGCCGTCCCGCTGGCGAGAATTTGATTATGGGTTCGGTGAAGAGTAATCTCGGACACACAGAATCTGCTGCTGGCGTCGTCAGCCTGATTAAGGTTGCTCTAGCGCTGAAAAACCGGTCGATCCCGCCTAATTTGCACTTCAAGAACCCGAATCCGAACATCGCTTTTGATTCGCTGCAGCTCCAGGTTCCCACGGTGGAGACACCGTGGCCGCATCCTGGCGACGGTATCCGCCGCGCCGTGATCAATTCGTTCGGATTTGGCGGGACGAACGCATCCATGGTAGTCGAAGAGGCCCCGGTCGGCGCTCTGGAGCCGGTTTCCGCGGCCCCCCCGGGTCTGCGCTTTCTCCTGCCGCTCTCCGGCAAGAGCCCGGAGGCGCTGCGCGCCGTCATTGAAAGAATGCGTGATTTTCAGACACGGTCTTCGGCTTCTCTTGCGGATATTTGTTATAGTGCCTCGTTGCGCCGGGGCCATCTAAAGCATCGCGCCGCCGCGGTCGTGGACTCGCGCGAGAGCCTGGAGGAGGCCCTGGAGGGGTTGCTCGCCGGTGAACTCCTATCTGGAATCGTGACGGGTGAAGTGGAAGACACCAAGGCGCAAATCGTGTTCGTGTTCTCCGGCATGGGGCCGCAGTGGTGGGCGATGGGGCGACAGCTGCTGGCGGAAGAGCCTGTATTTCGCGAGCCGATTGAGACGATCGACGCGTTGTTCGGCGAACTCTCCGGCTGGTCGATTCTTGAGCAACTTACGGCGTTGGAGTCGCAATCCCGGATTGATGAAACCTGCGTGGCGCAGCCCGCGATCTTTGCGGTGCAGGTTGGTCTTGCGGCGCTCTGGCAATCGTGGGGCGTTGTACCGGCGGCCATTGTCGGCCACAGTGTGGGAGAAGTGGCGGCGGCGTATGTGTCCGGCGCGCTCACGCTTCCGGACGCGGTGAAAGTCATCTATACTCGAAGCCGCCTGCAGCAGACGACGGCGGGAACGGGAACCATGCTGGCGGTGGGGCTTTCCCGCGAAGCCGCCGAGCAGGAGATTGCGGCTTTGGCTGATCTGGTTTCGATTGGCGGGATCAATAGCCCTCGGGCGATAACGCTGGCAGGCAACGCCGAGGCGCTGCGAACGATCGCGGCGCGCCTCGCCGACCGCGGCGAGTTCCAGCGGTTCCTGCAGGTGGAGGTCCCCTACCACAGCCCGGGCATGGATCCGATTCGGGCCGAAATGCTGTCGTCGCTGGCCACGTTGCGGTCGCAAGCAACGAGCGTGCCGCTTTATTCAACAGTGACGGGCGCGTTGATCGACGGCCGAAGGCTCGATGCCGAGTACTGGTGGATGAATGTTCGTTATCCCGTCCTCTTCGCCGATGCCATCGGACTTCTGGCGGCAGCCGGCTTCCGTCACTTCCTCGAATTGGGGCCGCACCCGGTCCTCTCCCGGAATATCGATGAGTGCCTGCGGACTCAGTATCCCGGCACGGCCATCTTTTCCTCGCTACGGCGTCATGAACCGGAGCGGGCGACCTTGTTGGCTAGCGCTGGCGCGCTGCACTGCGTGGGTTATCCTCTCCGGTGGCAGGCGTTCAATTCCGGACGTTTCGTCCGTCTGCCCGACTACCCGTGGCAGCGCGAACGTTACTGGGCGGAGACCGAAGAGTCGGCCGCACAGCGCATTGGAAATGGGCTGGGGGCCTCCCGCGGCAGTGGCGCGTTGGGTCCGGAGGAGCATCCTCTGCTCGGCGGGCGTCTCCAGCTAGCCCCCATTTCGCGGGCCTGGGAGTCTGAAATTGACCTGGTTCGTTTCCCCTTTCTGGCGGACCACCGCATTCAGAAGGCCGTTGTGTATCCGGGCGCGGCCTACGCAGAGATGGCTATGGCGGCGGCGGGAGTCCGCGCCGTGCATGGACTTCAATTTCATGGCGCGCTTTTTCTGGACGAGAATCCGTCCAGGGTCCAATTGAGTCTCTCCGGCACCGAGTTCCATATCCATAGCGAGCGCGAAGGGGTATGGCACCTGCACGCAACGGGCCAAGTGTCGTTCGACGCAGTGCCCGAGTGCATTGCATCGCGGCCGGAATTCACGCCTGAGGTTGAGTTGGACCGCGCCTCGGTGTATGAGCAGTTCGCCCGTCTGGGCCTCCGCTACGGACCGGCGTTTCAGGGGATTGAACGACTTTTTCTGGGCAAGGGGCGTGTCCGGAGCACGCTGACGGAGACTGTGCCGAATGATGGCTACCTTTTACATCCGACGTTACTCGACGCTTCGTTCCAGACCCTGATCGGCACTGTGCTTCGTGAGCAGCAGCGAGGCGTCTATCTACCTACCGGCATCGGGAGCATCGAGCTCGGCGAAGCCATCCAGCCGGGTGTACCGCTCGAATGCTTTGCTCAGCTCCATCAGCGGACGGAGGAAGAAATTTCTGGGGATATAGAGGTCTTCCAGGCCGAAAGCCGTATCCTTGCGGTGCGCGCCCTGCGGTGTCTCTTCCAGCCGCATCCGCGCCAGGAGCAGGCTTACGACTCTCTGCTCTATCGGCACCGCTGGGACGATCAGGCTCCACCTGCTCCTGCGGTCACACCGGTGGCCGGCACATGGCTGATTGTGGGGGATGCGGAGGGACTTGGCGTCCTGTTGGAGAACCAGCTCAGCGCGGCCGGGGCCAACGTTTTCCATGTCGCCGGCGCCGGCCCGAAGAGCATGCGTGAGATCCTGGCTTCGCTACCGGCTGGTTCGGGCCTCGACCATATTATTCATATGACAGCGCTTGATTTGGAGCCCGCCGGGGCAGCCGTCAGCCAAGCGCCGGGCTGTCTCAGTTTGATGGAACTGGCGCAGGCGCTCGGCGGCCGCTCGCCTCGTCTCTGGCTGGTCACCCGCGGCGCGCAAAGCGTGGCCGGAGAAGACGTTAATATGAACCAGGCAGCGGTCTGGGGAATGGCCCGCGTGGTGGTCCAAGAGCATCCGGAACTGGGTTGCACCCGGCTGGATCTCGACCCGCTGGCGGCTCCGGATGCCGCGCTGCTGCTGGCCGAGATGCGGTCACGAGCGACGGAAGCGCAGGTGGCCTGGCGTCAGGGCCGCCGTTATGTGCTGCGGCTTGATCGGTTTACCCCGCGACCGGTTGCGGCGCCAGCGGAGATCTCGCCCGAAGGGACCTACCTGATTACGGGCGGTACCGGCGGTTTGGGTATCGTCTTTGCCCGCCATCTTCTGGCGCGCGGTGCCCGGCACTTGGTGCTGACCGCGCGGAGCGGCGGTGCCGGCAAAGAGGCCGTGCTTGAAGAACTGCGCCGGGACGGCGCTGAGGTGCGCGCCATCGCCGCCGACATTGGGAATCCGGAACAGGTGCGCCGTCTGATCGCGGAGATCGACGCGGAGATGCCGCGATTGCGGGGCGTTTTGCACTGCGCCGCGGTCATTGATGACGGCGTGCTGCGTCAGCAGACCGCCGAGCGCTTTGCCGCCGTCTGGAAGCCGAAGGCGGAGGGTGCGTGGTGGCTGCATCAAGTGTTAGGAAATCGTCCACTCGACCATTTTGTTCTGTTCTCGTCGGTGGCGTCGCTAATCGGCTCCGCGGGTCAGGCGATTTACTCCTCGGCCAACGCCTTTCTGGATGGGTTGGCGCAGCACCGTCGCGCGAACGGGTTGACTGGCCTCAGCATCAATTGGGGGCCCTGGGCCGATGTGGGCGCCGCCACGAAGGGCGATATTCTGGATCGTCTGGCCGAGCGCGGGCTGGCCGGGTTGGACCCGGCGGCCTGCCTCGCCGCATATGACGAACTCATCGGCCAGCCAGTCGCGCAGGTGGGCGTTTGCGCCGTCGAGTGGGACAAATTTTTCAAAAACTTCCCCGGCGCGGGAGATTCCTTCTATTTGCCGTTGGCGGTTCATACGTCTCCGTCCTCCGGCGGCGAAGGCAATTTTCTCGAGCAGTTGATGAGTCTGGATATGGACCAGCGAGATGCTGGGCTGCGTCGCTTCCTGCGGGAAGAACTGGCACGGGCGCTGCGGCTGAAATCACCGGACCACGTGAAACCCAGGCAGCGGCTGTTCGACTTGGGGATGGACTCCCTGACCAGTGTCGAATTAGGCAGCCGGATGCAAGCCGTCCTGGGCATCCGCCTCCCCTCGACGGCCCTGTTCGACTTTCCTACCGTCGAAGCTCTTGGCAACTACTTGGTGGATGCGGTTTTTGGATCTGTGACCGCGGACGAACCGCCGCCAGCGGAGGTTCAAGGCGCTTTCGACTCCGGCGACGTCAGCGTGAACATGGAAAACGAACAGGATGAAATCGCTAGTCTCCTGCGTTTGGAACTGGCCGGTGGAATGCAGGGGAAACTGTCGTGAGTGCTGATTTGACAAAACCGAACGATGTTACCGCGCTGATGAAGAGCGCCCTTCTTGAGCTTCAGAACCTGCGGGGTAAGCTCCAGGCCAAGGAGGAGCCGATCGCGATTGTGGGTATGGGCTGTCGCGTTCCGGGAGCGGATTCCCCGGAGGCGCTCTGGGCACTGCTCGAGGCGCAGCGGGTGGTCGCGCAACGGCAGCCGGACGACCGTTGGGATAGCGCCGCGTTTTATGATGCTGATCCGGATGTACCCGGAAAGTCTTATCTACGAAGCGGCTCGTTTTTGGATAGCGTCGATAGCTTTGACGCAGACTTTTTTGGGATTTCACCCCGCGAAGCCAACAAACTCGACCCTCAGCAGCGGTTGCTACTCGAAGTGAGTTGGGAAGCGCTTGAGAACGCGGGGCTGCCGCCAGACCGGCTGAATGGCACCGCAACCGGTGTCTTCGTAGGCGTCATGAATAACGAATACGTACAACACCGCGTGAGCCAGATGGCCCCGGAGGATTTCGACTCGTTCGTCGGAACCGGCAACGAACCCAGCTTTCTCGCCGGCCGTATTTCCTATCTGCTTGGTCTAACCGGTCCAAGCCTAGTGGTGGCGACCGCTTGCTCGTCGTCGCTGGTTTCCGTACATTTGGCTTGTCAGTCGATTCGCAACGGCGAGTGCGAGGTGGCGTTGGCGGGCGGAGTCAATCTGATTCTTTCGCCCTACACGAACATCGTTTTGTGTAAGATGCGCGCGGTGGCCGAAGACGGCCGTTCGAAGACATTCGCCGCCGGTGCCGATGGGTACGGACGCGGTGAGGGCTGCGGCGTGGTCGTGCTGAAACGACTGTCGGCGGCGAGGCGGGACGGGGATCGCATTCTTGGTATTGTGCGGGGATCGGCCATCGGCCACAACGGTGCCAGCATGGGTCTTACGGTGCCCAACGCTCCGGCGCAGAGCGCGCTTATTGAAGCGGCGCTTCGCAATGCCAAAGCGCAGGGCTCGGACCTGGATTACGTCGAGCTGCACGGGACGGGCACCGAACTCGGCGATCCGATTGAACTGCGCGCGCTGGCCGGAGTTCTGGGCAAGCGGAATCATCCGCTGCCGGTGGGAGCGCTGAAGGGTAACATCGGGCACTTGGAAGCCGCCGCGGGTGTGGCGGGCCTCGTCAAGGTTGTCATGGCGATGCGGCATGGGATCATTCCCGGCCAGCCGATGGCCGCTGCCCCCAATCCGCACATACCCTGGTCCGAAATGCCCATTTACGTGCCTTCGGCGGCAACGCCTTGGACCGTCGTCGGTAAGCGCCGACTAGCCGGTATCAGTTCCTTCGGGCTCAGTGGCAGCAACGCCCACATCATTTTGGAAGAGGCACCCGAACCGGCTGCCGCCGATACGCTGCCTGACCGTTCCGGACTGCTGGTGCTGAGCGCTAAGACGCCGGAGGCGTTGCGCGAACTTGCTGGATGCCATGCCGCGTGGTTTGCCTCCCATCCGGACCTCCGCTGGGCCGATGTCTGTTACACCTCGCAGAACGGACGCACACATTTTGAACACCGGCTCGCCACGGTTGCCGTTTCGCTCGCGGAGGCGCGCTTCAAACTCGAGGCTTACGCGGCCGGGATCCCGGCGAGCGGCGTCTGGGATGGTTTCAGCGAGGCTCCGCCCAATGTGGCGTTTTTGTTCAGCGGGCAAGGCTCGCAATACTTGGGGATGGGACTAGCGCTTTACTCCGAACAGCCCGCGTTCCGGGAAGCGTTCAATCGGTGCGACGCTATTTTACAGGGCTATCTGGGCCGTCCTCTCCGCGAAATTCTTCAGTCGGAGGATCTGCATCAGACACGATTCACGCAGCCCGCGCTCTTCGCGTTGGAATACGCGCTGGCGGCGCTTTGGCAGTCGTGGGGGATAACGCCCGCTGTGATGCTGGGCCACAGCGTAGGTGAGTGCGCCGCGGCATGTGTGGCCGGGATATTAAGCCTTGAAGACGGCTTGAAGATGATCAGTGAACGGGCGCGGCTTATGCAATCGCTGCCGGCTGTCGGCGCTATGGCGGCCGTTTTGGCCGATGAGCAGGTGGTCCGGGATGCCGTCGCAGGAAGCGCCGGTATTGCTATCGCCGCCTTCAACGGGCCGAGCAATGTGGTTATCTCGGGTTTGGCGGCGGAAGTTGACGCCATTCTGGCGGCTTTGTCCACCCGGGGGATCGAATCTGTACGCCTGACGGTTTCGCACGCGTTTCATTCGAGCCTGATGGATCCGATTCTGGATGAGTTCGAGGCGGTGTGCGGTACTCTCCGTTTCACTTCGCCGAAGACTTATCTTATCTCCAACGAAACCGGGCGGGTGGCCCGTCCGCTGCAAATGTCGGATGGTGCCTACTGGCGCCGGCACCTACGACATCCGGTGCAGTTTCAGGCGGGTATGGTCGCGTTGCAAGAGCAGCGTATCCAGGTGTTTGTGGAGATTGGTCCGAAGCCAGTCCTTCTCGGTATGGGCAGGCAGTGCGTTGCGGGCGCGGACCGTGCCCGCTGGGTGCCCAGCCTGCGTTCGGCGCACACCGACGCCGAAGTGATCCTGGCCGCTTTGGCCGAATTGTACGTGCAGGGTGCCGCCATTGCCTGGTCTCGGGTGACCGTGGGCCGGATCACGACGCTGCCGACGTACCGTTTTCAGCGCCGCCGGTACTGGATGGAGACCGTTTCGGCTGGGTCTGCCGGGGCGCCCGGCGGGAATGTCGATTTTGTGGGATTGGCGGAAACCGCGGCCGCTAGCACGGCTCTGACCGAGGAGCAGAAGCGGATGTTCCCCGCTCTGTTAACGTGGCTGGACCGGCAACTGCAACCCAGCAAGAGCGACATCGTATTCGACTACTACAACGCGCTTTCGCAGACCGCGTCCGCCGCGCAGGGAACAGTGAAAGAGGAGAGTATCCAGCCGTTCCTGACGTTTGGTCCGCTACCCCGCATCGTGCCCGGATTCTCCTGGCTGCTGCCCATGGCGCGTCCTGACGAGTATGCTCACTTCAGCCATCTGAGCCGGCAGGCGCAGGAGTTGATGCGCGAGTTGCTCTTCCGTCAGGTGGACTTCGACGCCTGCCGTCGCGCGCTGGACTTCGGCTGCGGCTATGGTTCCGATTTGCTGCGGCTCGCGGAGCGGTATCCCGCGATTGAGTTCGAGGGCTTCACGATTTCTAGTGAACAAGCGCGCATCGGCTCCGCCAACGCTGTTGCCCGCGGTCTATCCGACCGGCTGCATATCCAGCACCGCGACAGTGCGGTGGACCCGTTCCCGGAGGAATTGGACTTAGCCTTCGGTTTCGAAGTGGCGCATCATATTAAGGATAAGCCTGCGCTGTTCCGAAATCTTTCCGCCCATCTGAAAGATGGCGGCTATCTGGTGCTGGCCGACTTCATCTCGAACGCCGAGTTCACCATTGAGCACGCCGAGACCTCTTCGTATTTCATTACCAAGGCGGAGTGGACGCAGCTGCTTTCCACTCACGATCTAGAACTGATTGCGGCGATCGATGTAAGCCAGGAGGTGGCCAACTATCTCCATGACCCCAACTTTACCGCTAATCTGGCCGAAATTTCTAAGATCGGACTGCACCCACACATCAAGTCGGCTTTGGAGTCCTACAACGGTCTGGGTCGGCTCCTGCGGAAGGGGCTGGCGAGCTATGTGCTGTTGACGGCGCGCAAGCGGAGCGGAGCAGATGCCGCCGCGCTGGCTGTCTCTAATCTCGAGTGTTTATCGTCATTAGCTCCGTTTAGTCAGAGTGTGCCGGAACAGTGGCTATACCGCCGGGAGTGGAGGAACTCGGTCCTTCGTCCGGCCGGCTCGCCCGACGAGTCCGACGGCGTGATTCTGGTGGGCGGCGGCGCGCCGGGCCATGCGCTTGCCAGGGAACTCGCCGGTGCCAAATGGCTCGCCGCGCCAGAAGAGTTGCCGGTGGCGCTGGCGGGAAACCTGTGCCGTCATGTGGTCTTGTTGTGTGGTCTGGCGTCGACCGGACCGGCAGATGTGGCCTTGACCACCGCCGCGGCGCTACGGGCCGTGCAATTAGTGGCGCAGTCAGGAAAGTTTCCGCGGCTTTGGCTGGTTCGCCGGGCGGGAGCGCCCGATCAGGCGGTACTCGATGGTTTGGGGAGCGTTATCGCTCTTGAGCACGACGAGCTGCGCTGCACAAGGCTGGAGCTGCCGTCGAAGGCGTCCGCCACGGATGCCGTGTTGCTGGCGCAGGAACTCTCCGCGGGTGACGCGGAGGTACAGATCAGCTATGCGGGCGGTGGCCGGGCTGTGGCGAGGCTGGCCCCGAGCGAGGCTCCGCCCGCCGCTCCCGTCGTGCTGGGTGATGAAGGAACCTATCTAATCACGGGTGGCTTCGGCGTGCTCGGCCTTGCCGTTGCGGAAGGGATGATCCGTGCGGGTGCCCGCCGGATAGCGCTGACGGGCCGGAACGGCTCGCTTGGCCGGGAGGCCGAATTGGCCTCGCTCGAACGGTTGGGCGCGGTCGTTGAACCGTTCGCCGTGGACGTATCGGATGCGGCTCAAGTGGCGGCTTTGATCGCATCCCTGCCCGGCCTGCGGGGGGTGATTCACGCGGCGGGCGTGCTTGATGACGGTACTCTCGTCAACCAGACCCCGGAACGATTCGAGCGGGTACTTGCGCCGAAGGTGGGCGGAAGCTGGAATTTGCATCTGGCCACGCGGCAACTTCCGCTGGACTTTTTTGTCTGCTTCTCATCACTGGCTTCGCTGATCGGCGCACCGGGACAGGGCAGTTACGCCGCCGGTAACGCCTTCCTCGACGCGCTCTGCGAGCTGCGCCGTCAGGAAGGTCTGCCCGCGCTGAGTATCAACTGGGGTCCGTGGGCGGGCGCTGGCATGGCCGTGCGCAGTGAGGGGGCCGGACGTCTTGACGCGCAAGGTGTGGGGAGTATTGAACCGTCCGATGGGGTGGCGCTGTTCCTTCGTCTTCTGGCGGAGCCCGCTTCGGCGTCGCACATCGGCGTCGTTCGGATGGACTGGCAGCGGTTTCCGGCCGCGCGCGCGCCGTACTTTGCCGAATGTACTGCCGCGCCGCTGGAAGAAGAGCGGGCGGGTTCCTCCAGATTACGCAGCCTGCTGGCTGCCGCCGCACCGGCGGACCGGAAGCGAATGATGATCGCTTTTCTCAAGGATGAGGTGTCCCGTGTACTTGAACGGGACACCCCGCCATCGCAGCGGCAGGGGTTTGCCGATCTCGGCGTTGACTCTCTCATGACGATCGAGTTGCGGAATAGCATCCAGACTGGTTTGGAACTTTCGTTGCCGGCGACGTTGCTTTACAAGTATCCGACTATTGAAGATCTCGCCGCGTTCCTGGAGGTCGAATGCTTCGCCGCGGTTCAGGCTGAGGCTTCCCCGGCGGAGGCTCTCATTGCCGGCGGCGATATCGATGACGAGCTTGCCGCAGAACTCTCGCTTTTGAACGCGGTGCTGAGAGTTTGATATGAGTCAGAACAACCCAGCTCATCCGGCTACCCAGCAGATGCTGCATGCGCTGCGCGACGCCCGTACACGGCTGGAAGCGCTGCAGCAGGCACGAGATGAACCCATTGCTGTTGTCGGCATCGGGTGCCGGTTCCCACTGGCGGCGACGCCGGAGGAGTTTTGGGCGCTCCTGCGCGACGGCGTAGACGCTACCTGCGAGGTGCCGGCCGACCGTCCAGAGTTCGCCGCGTTTTATGACCCCGATCCTGGGGCCGAGGACCGGGCTTATACCCGGCGAGGCGGCTTTTTTCGGGAACGGCCAGACCGCTTCGATCCGCAATTTTTTGGTATCTCAGAGCGGGAAGCCGAGGCTATGGACCCGCAGCAGCGCCTCTTACTCGAAGTGACTTGGGAGGCGCTGGAGGATTCGGGGATTTCGCCCGAACGGCTCCGCAAGACGTCTACGGGCGTATTCGTGGGCCTGAGCACCGACGATTATCACCGCGCCACCACCAGTTCGCGGAAGCCCGGGACAGTCTCGCCGTACGCGGGTTTGGGCACCGCCCGGTCGGTGGCCGCCGGCCGGATTTCGTTTGTCTACGGGCTCCACGGGCCGTGCCTGCAGGTTGATACAGCGTGCTCGTCGTCTCTCGTCGTGTTGCATCTGGCTTGCCAGAGCTTGCGGTCGGGAGAGAGCGCTGTAGCACTGGCGGGAGGTGTGAATCTCGTCCTTTCTCCCTTGAGTACGATCGGGCGCTGCCTGATGCGTGCGCTTTCTCCGGATGGCCGCTGCAAGACCTTCGACGCCTCGGCGGATGGTTACGGGCAGGGCGAAGGCTGCGGCATAGTGGTTTTGAAGCGCCTGAGTGACGCGCTACGGGACGGGGATCGCATTTATGGTTTGATTCGCGGCTCCGCCGTGAACCACGATGGGCCGAGCAGCGGACTCACCACTCCGAACGAAGCGGCGCAGGAGGCGTTACTCCGTCGTGCTCTCGCCAACGCGAAAGTTGAGCCCGCCGAGGTTGCGTATGTGGAGGCGCACGGCACGGGCACCGCGCTGGGAGATCCGATTGAAGTCAACGCGCTTGCGTCTGTGTTCGGCAACCGCTCGCGCCCGCTCTTGATCGGTTCCGTCAAAAGCAATCTGGGGCACGCGGAAGCGGCGTCTGGGATGGCCTGTTTAATCAAGACTCTGCTGGCTCTGCACCATCGTGAACTGCCCCCGCATCTTCACTTTCGCAACCCGAACCCTCATATCGCGTGGCAGCGGTTACCCGTGAAAGTGGTCACCGAACGGATGCCTTGGCCGGAGGGCCGGAGGGTAGCCGGGGTGAGCGCTTTTGGATTGAGTGGGACCAACGCGCACATTGTTCTCGAAGAAGCGCCCGCCACCGCGGAGCAGGGAGAGGCCGGGGTGCGGCAACTGCTCTGTTTGTCGGCAAAATCGGCGGTATCCCTGGCTGCGCAGGTACGGCGTTTTGCTGCGTTCCTGGGCGAAACCGTGATTCCTTTGGCCGATATCTGCGACACAGCCAACCGTGGGCGCAGCCACTTCGCGTGGCGGGTAGCGGCAGTGGCCGACTCCGCACGGGAGATGTCGGCGCGATTGGCCTCGATTCCCCTTCCGTCTGCTCCCGTGGACGTGTACGCCATGACGGTGGGATTCTCCTCGGGCGTGGCAACCGACGTCGTCCTTCCCCGAGGAGAATTAGATCGGCTGGCGGTACTTTACGCTCAGGGCGCTGAGATCGTCTGGGGAGACCAGCCACCACGCCGTCGGCCGGTGACGCTGCCGTCATATCCGTTTGAACAGAATCGCTACTGGTCCACCGCCGTGCCGCCGATGCGTCCGGAAACTCCGGTGCAAGATTTACTAGACAGCGGGGATGTCGCGGGGTTGTGCGCGTTGCTGGGGGGCGAAGTGTCGATGGAGAGTCGCCGATTGCTGGAGCAGTTGACTGCCCGGCATTTGGGGAAGGCGGCCGCACCCTTCTATCAACTGTGTTGGGAGCCTGCTGTATCCGGTGCGGCGGCGGTACGTCGATCCGGCTGGGCGGTGGAAACCGCCGGGGGGGCCGAGACTTCTGCCCTTGCGCTCCGATTGCAGAGCCTGCTGCCCGTGCCGGTTCCTGGCTCACAGCGGGGCGTCGTATGGCTGCTGGAATCGCAGGCTGACACTGACGCGGCGGAACAGGCTTCGGCCCTGCTGCGCCGGCTCCAGCGCGCCGCGGCAGCCGGGGAACGGCTCCGGCTGATCTCCGCGGGGACGCACCCCCGCTTAGCCGCCGCGGTTGGACTCGGCAAAGGCGCGGCATTGGAGATGCCGGAGGTTTGGGATGGCTGGATTGAACTGCCGGAAGACCCCTTGTTGGACGACCTGCGGAGCGTTGTGGCGGAGTTGATGGCGGGCGACGGTGAACCGGCGATCCAGCTTTCTAACGGAGAGCGCAAGGCACTTCGCCTGCGTCGGAAGGAACAACTGCCCGTTGTGGACTCACCCGTGAGTGTGCAGTCAGGGGTTGACTATCTGATTATCGGCGGGACCGGCGCGGTGGGTTTGCACTTGGCTCGATGGCTGGTCGACAAAGGCGCCACGCGGTTGGTGCTAACCGGGCTCCGCGGCGCGGACGGCCCGGTTTTCGAAGAACTGCGCGGACGCGGCGTAGCTGTGCGGGTGGTTGCCATCGATGCGGCCGATGAGGCGGGAATGGTTGCTTTGGTGGCCGGCTTGCCGACGCTGCGCGGTGTGATCCACGCGGCGGGTACCGGAGGCGTGGATCCGCTGTCGGCGATGGCGGAGAGTAGGCTGCGGGATGTGCTTCGGCCGAAAGTCGCCGGGGCCTGGAATCTCCATTTGGCGACGCTCGGCCGGCAACTCGATTTTTTCCTGTTGTGTTCGTCGATTGCCTCCGTCTGGGGGTCGAAGGCGCAGTCTCATTACACGGCGGGCAATCAGTTTGTGGATGCCGTGGCAGCCTACCGGCGCTCGCTAGGTCTGCCGGCCGTCAGCATAAACTGGGGGCCGTGGGCGGAGACTCTTTCCGCCGAAGCCGAGGAGTGGCTACGCCGGAGCGGGGTAGAGCCGCTCCAACCCGAGAAGGCGTTCGCGGCGCTGGACCGGGTGCTCTGTAGCGGCGAGGGCCAGGTGACGGTGGCCAATGTGGATTGGGAGACCTTCCTGAACGTCTACGAAGCGCGCGGACCGCGGCCGTTGATGAATCTAGTGCGGCCTGGTTCTGCCCCGCAGGCGGTGCCGCAGCCGGCCAAACTGGCAACTCTGCCGCGGCGCGAGGTGGTTTCCCGCTTACAGGTGCTCGTTTCCCGCGTGCTGGGGGTAGGTTCGGCACCTGACCCGGCACAAGGGTTCGCCGACATGGGGCTCGATTCACTCATGGCGGTGGAACTGAAGCGGTTGGTATCGGAGAGCTTTGCTTGTCCTCTGCCCGCGACGGTGGTATTCAATTATCCGACCGTTGATCGGCTGGCCGATTACCTGATGGGTGCGACCGTTGAGGCGAGACCGCCGGCCCCTGCGCAGGCGGTGATGGAGGCGCGCGAATTGATGGCGCTCCTGGCCAAGGAAGCGGAGGAATAATGGCCGATCTCCCCTCCCAGGAAGAGTTGCTTTCGGCGCTCCAGACCTCACTGGCGACGATCAAGAAGCTGAAGGCCCGGATCGTCTCCGCCGAGGAGCCAATCGCCGTAGTTGGTCTGGCCTGCCGTGCCCCCGGCGGAGTTGCTCATGCGGAAGATCTGTGGCGTCTCATCGAACGCGGTGACGATGCTATCGGTGAGATACCGGCGTCCCGCTGGGATGTGGATGCGATGTACGACGCGAATCCCGGAACGCCCGGCAAGGCCTACGTCCGCAATGCGGGTTTTATCGACCGGGTGGACGAGTTCGACGCCGCGTTCTTCGGCATATTGCCACGCGAAGCGAAGTGCATGGATCCGCAACAGCGGATTCTCCTGGAGGTGGCATCGGAAGCCGTTGAGGACGCCGGCCAGGTCTGGAATCGGGCGGATGGATATCCGGGTGCGGTCTTTATCGGGATTTCCGGAAACGATTACGTGGACCGGCTTCGTGGGGCGCGCATCGCCGGGGAGCCGCAGGAGCCCCACGCGATCACTGGAAACGCGCTGAACGCCGCGGCTGGCCGCCTTTCCTATTTCTTTGGCTTGCAGGGACCGTGTATGGCAGTGGACTCGGCGTGTTCGTCATCGCTTGTGGCCGTGCATCTCGCCTGCCAGAGTTTGCGGAGCGGCGAGTGCCAAGTGGCGCTGGCGGGGGGCGTCAACCTGATCCTGACCGCTGATGCACACATTGCGCTTTCTCAAATTCAGGCGCTTTCGCCCGATGGCCGATGCAAGGCCTTCGATGCCGCGGCGGACGGCTACGGCCGCGGCGAAGGGTGCGGTGTGGTGGTTCTGAAAAAGCTCTCTGACGCTCTTGCCGCCGGGGACCGAATTCGGGCGGTGATTCGCGGCTCGGCCGTGAATCAGGACGGTGCCAGCAGCGGCCTTACCGTGCCGAACGGTCTTGCCCAGGAGGCGCTCATTCGTAAGGCGCTCGCTAATGCGAAGGTTAATCCCGAGGATATTCAATACGTGGAGGCGCACGGCACGGGTACGCCGCTGGGCGACCCGATTGAAATCGGGGCCATCGCCTCCGTCTTCGCGCGGCGGCAGACGCCGCTCTACGTCGGCTCGGTCAAAACGAATGTGGGGCACTTGGAAGCAGCGGCAGGCATTATCGCGCTGATCAAGACAATCCTCAGCTTGGAACACGGTTTGATTCCGCCGCATCTCCACCTCCGGGAGCCGAACCCCCTCATTGACTGGGACTCTATTCCCGTCCGCGTGCCGGCGACGGGAGTACCTTGGCCGGAGGGCAAGCGCGTGGCGGGAGTCAACTCCTTCGGATTCACGGGGGTGAACGCCCATGTCGTGGTGGAAGCCGCGCCGGCGGCATCGGCGGAGTCGTCCGGCGCCGGCTGGCGTCTGTTACCGCTTTCGGCGAAGACGGATTCCGCCCTCGGGGAACTCTCCGGGCGCTATGCTGCTCAGTTGGCGCACTCGCCCGATAACCTTGGCGATGTGTGCTTCTCTGCGGCGTTTGGCCGTTCTCATTACAAGCACCGCCGCGCGGTCGTGGCGTTTACCTCGGCGGCGGCGGCGGCGGCGCTGCGCCAGTCGGCGTCTCCCGCCCCCGCAGGTGGAAAGGTGGCGTTTTTGTTTACCGGGCAGGGTGCACAGCAGCCCGGGATGGCGCGGGAACTCTATGAAGAGTTTCCCGCTTTCCGCGAGGCGTTCGACCGCTGCAACGCCGTGCTGGAGCCGCTGCTCGGCGCGCCGCTGCGTGAGATCGTCGCCGATCACGCGCGCCTACCCCAGACCGTTTACACTCAACCGTGCCTGTTTGCCGTGGAGTATTCGCTAGTCGCCCTTTGGCGTTCCTGGGGCATTACCCCCGATGCAGTGCTGGGCCACAGCGTCGGTGAGTATGTCGCGGCTTGCGTTGCCGGGGTGTTTTCGCTCGAAGACGGGCTCCGGCTGATCGCCGGACGCGCCCGGCTGATGCAGGCGCTTCCGCCGGGAGGGTCGATGGCGGCTGTGTTCGCTCCTCCCGAGAAGGTAACGCCGCATCTGCGCGGCTGCGTCGAGATTGCCGCTCTGAATAGTCCCGTCAACACGGTACTCTCCGGGGCGACCCGTGATCTGGATGCGGTGCTGGCGGAGCTTTCTGCCGCAGGTTTCGAAACTCATCCCCTGGCGGTCTCCCATGCTTTCCACTCCGCCCTGTTGGAGCCGATGTTGCCCGGTCTCGCGGCCGCCCTGGAGGGGGTGCGATTCCATCCGCCGGCCATCCCGCTCGTCTCCAACCTAACCGGCGAGTGGGGCGATCCCACCTCGATTGACTACTGGCTGCGCCATACCCGCGAGGCGGTTCGTTTCCAGGCTGGGCTCGAAACACTGGCGCGCGACGGCTTCCGGTTGTTAGTCGAGATCGGTCCCCGGCCGGTGTTGTCCACCTTCGCCCGGCATGTCTCCGGGGGGTGGGAGTGCCTCGCCTCGCTCGTGCCGGGACGACCGGAACCGGCCGGCATGCTGACTGCGCTGGGTCGCCTTTATGAGAGCGGAGCAAAGGTGGATTGGCAGGGGCTCAACGCAGGCCGCCCATTCCGCCGGGCTGAATTGCCCGGCTACCCGCTGCAAAGAAAACGCTTTTGGATCGAGGAAAAAAACATGTCCAACAAAATTCCGATGCCCGCGAGCGTTTCTCCTTCGACCACCGAAAGTCCGGTCGTGCCGAATCGCCCGGAGCGGATACAAGGGGAACTGGCCCGCTTGATGGCGGAGGCGTTCCAGCTTGACCCGGCAGAGATCCGGCCCGACGTCTCATTCCTCGAGCTGGGAGCGGATTCGTTAGTCCTCCTTGGCGCGGCCCGAGCCGTCGAGACTTCCTATGGCGTCAAGGTTCGGATGCGGCAGTTCTTTGAAGAGGTGTCGACTCTTGAAAAGCTAGCCGCCCATCTCGATCGGCACATGCCTTCCGATACGCCGGCGGCGACTTCGGTTTCTTCTCCGGCAGCGGCTCCGCCGACGTTGGCGGTCACGCTGCCCGCACCCGCTGGAGAAACCTCTAACACGTCACTCGAGCGTCTGATGCGGGAGCACTTGGCGGCAATATCCCAATTCATGTCCCAGCAGTCGCAGACCACTAGCGCGACGCCGTTTGCCGCTCCCGCTGTTCAGGAGGCCGCGCCTATCGTGAAGCCTGCCCGCGAGGTGCCGCCGCCGGTTGGGCCTGCCGCCGCACCGTCCAAGCCTGCCGCCGATGCCTTCGCCCCCTGGAAGAAGGCGCAGACCCAAGCCTCTGCTCTGTCGCTGGGCCAGCAGGAGCACTTGGACGCGCTGACTCGGCGCTACAACGCCCGCACCCGCACATCGAAAGAGCTTACGCAGAAGTACCGTTCGGTGCTGGCCGACAACCGCGCTTCCGCCGGGTTCCGTCCTTCGATTAAAGAGATGCTGTATCCCGTGATCGGTGATCATGCCGAAGGCGCCTACTTCACCGACGTCGATGGGAACCGTTTCCTCGACATCACGATGGGCTTCGGCGTGCTGTTGTTCGGTCACTCGCCTTCCTTCATCCGGGAGGCTATGGTTGCGCAACTCCACCGAGGAATCGAGATCGGACCGCAGACTCGACTGGCGGGCGAAGTGGCGGAACTGGTGTGCGAATTGACGGGAATGGAGCGGGTCACCTTCTGCAACTCGGGTACGGAAGCCGTCATGGCGGCGCTGCGCATCGCCCGTACGGTCACGGGCAAGTCGAAGTTCGTCTGCTTTGCCGGATCCTACCACGGCCACTCCGACCAGACGCTGGGGGCGGCCGAAGACGGGAACGCGCATCCGGACGCCGTTACGTTCTTCCCTGGTGTGCCTCAAAGCTCCGTCGCGGACGCGCTGGTCCTGGACTACGCCGACCCGGGTTCGGTCGACGTCCTGCGCAGCCGGGCGCATGAGATCGCGGCGGTGCTGGTTGAACCGGTCCAGAGCCGGCGGCCTGACTTGCAGCCGCGCGAGTTCCTGCACCAACTCCGGGCGGTGACGCGCGAGTTAGGTATCGCCCTCATCTTCGACGAAACGATTACCGGGTTCCGTATGCATCCGGGCGGCGCGCAGGCGTGGTTTGGAGTGGAGGCCGATCTTGCCACCTACGGTAAAGTCGCCGGTGGTGGGATGCCGATCGGTCTGGTGACCGGCCGCAACGGATACATGGACGCCATTGACGGCGGCATCTGGCAGTTTGGCGACGCCTCGGTGCCGCGCGGAGAGACGACCTTTTTCGCCGGCACGTTCATGAAGCATCCGCTGACGATGGCGGCTGCCCGGGCCACCCTGCTGGAACTGAAGAGGCAGGGGCCGGCTCTTCAGGAAGCGCTCCAACGACGGACAACGCGCCTGGCCAATTCGCTCAACGACTACTTCTCCGCCGAAGCAGTACCTCTCCAGATCGTCCACTTCGGTTCGCTCTTCCGGTTCGTATTCAAGACGAATATGGATCTGTTCTTCTATCACCTTCTCGACCGGGGCATCTTCATCTGGGAAGGGCGGAACTGCTTCCTGTCCGCTGCTCACACCGATGCCGATGTCGACTTTCTGATAGCCAGCGTGCAGGCGTCTGTCGAAGCTCTGCGCGACGGCGGTTTTTTCTCGCCCAAGCCGGAGCCGCCCGGGCCTACGCGCATTCCGTTGACGGCGGCCCAGCAGCAGCTTTGGGTGCTCGCCCAGTTAAGTGACGCGGGTTCGGTAGCCTACAACGATGCGGTTTGTCTGGAGATTGGCGGCGCGGTAGACTCTGCGCGCCTGACGCGCGCGCTGCAGGCGCTGGTGGATCGTCATGAGGCGCTCCGTACGACGTTCGACCGGTCCGGGGAAGCCCAGATCGTTTGGCCATCGCGCATCGTTGACCTCCCCGTGAGGGAACTGTCGCGGGCGGAACTGCCGGAATGGCTGGCCTCCGCGGCGTCTCTTCCGTTCGATCTCGCCGCCGGCCCGATCCTTTCGGCGTCCCTGCTCGTGCTGGACGATGGAGCGCGCGTACTCATGCTGCGCGCCCACCACACCATCAGCGACGGATGGTCCTGGGGCGTCATTCTGAAAGAGCTTGGCGAGCTTTACACGGGCGGACAGAACCTGCCTGCGCCGATGCAATTCCGCGAGTATGTTTCGTGGCAGAATGCCCAGCGCGGGACGCCCGCCATGGCGGCCAAGGAAGCCTATTGGCTGCAACAGCTTGCCGGGGCTAATGGACAACTCGAACTCCCCGTGGACCGTGCGGCTCCCGCTGAGCGTAGCTACCGGGGTGCTCGCCTGACGGCGCGGGTCTCAGGCGAACTGACAGCGCGGCTGCGGCTGATGAGCCGAGAGCATGGGGCCACACTCTTCATGACTCTGCTGGCCGGCTTTGCCGCTCTGATGCACCGGCTCTCGCAGACGGAGGACATTGTGATCGGCACGCCGGTGGCGGCGCGCTTCCCGGAAGGGAGCGAGACGCTGGTCGGCTATTGCACTCACTTGCTCGCTGTCCGTAGCCGGTTGACGTCAGGCACTTCGTTCGCCGACCATCTGCGCGCCGTGCGAGATACTCTGCTGGCCGGATTCGAACAGCAAGAGTATCCGCACGCGTGGCTTCTCCATCAGATTCCGGGCGCCGCAGTCAACGTCACGTTCAACTTCGACCAGCCGTTTGCCGCCCCTTCGTTTGACGGCTTGCCGACGTCGCTTGTTGCCGCGCCCGTGCAGTCCGCCTTCGTAGATCTGACGCTAAATGCCATGGAACTGAACGGGGAAATCGCGCTTTACTGCGACTACTCGACCGGTCTGTTCGAAGCCCGGACAGTGGCTGGCTTTCTGCATCAGTTTGAGGTCTTGCTTGCGGCCGCGGCAGAGCGGCCCACGACTCCCGTCGCCGAACTGCCGCTTCTTTCCGCCTCCGACCAGCGCGGGTTGCTCGCGCAGGCGAGCGCGACGGTCCGTCCGTTTCCCCACCGGTGCTTGCATGAACTCTTCGAAGAGCAGGCCGCGAAAACTCCAGAAGCATTAGCCGTCTTTGATGAGACAAGCCGCTTCACATTCGCAGAACTGAATGCCCGGGCGAATCAGATTGCCCATCATCTACTCGCACTCGGCGCGCAGGCGGACGTTCCCGTCGCCGTCAGTCTGGAGCGAAATACCGAAACGGTGTCGGCGCTCCTGGGCGTACTCAAGGCCGGCTGCGCTTATCTTCCGCTCGATGCCGGCTATCCCGCCGAACGCTTGGCGTTCATGCTCAGGGACTCCGGTGCCCGGCTGCTGCTTACGCAGCGTTCCTTGCTCACCCGTATCGGAGGGGAGGCAGTGACGCCGGTGTGCATCGAAGCGATTCCGGCGGCCGCGGTTACGAATCCGGGTCTGGCGGCTTCGCCTGAGCAACTGATGTACCTCGTTTACACATCGGGATCGACCGGTGTTCCCAAGGGGGTCGAGGTACCTCACCGGGCGACGGTTAACCGGTTCCAATGGATGTGGGATACTTTCCCCTTCGACGCCGGCGAGGTCTGCTGCCAGAAGACTGTGCTGTCGTTTGTAGACTCGGTCTGGGAGCTTTTTGGTCCGCTGTTGCGCGGCGTTCCCACGGTCGTTATTCCGGATCTTGTCGTTAAAGACCCGACGCGTCTGATCAGGACTCTCGCCGCGAATCGCGTTAGCCGCTTCGTGCTTGTCCCGTCGCTGCTGCGCGTGCTGCTGGCCGCGGTGCCGGATCTGTCGCAGCGGTTGCCGCACCTGCGGTACTGGGTATGCAGCGGCGAGGCGCTTACAACAGATCTCGCACGGCAGTTCGAAGCGGCAATGCCCCACGCGAAGCTGCTGAACTTCTATGGCTCCTCTGAGGTGGCGGCCGATGTCACGTGGTACGAGGTCGGGGCCACGGGGCATGAGGTGCACGGTGCGTTGCGGGGCGTGCCGCTGGGTAAGCCAATCGCGAACACAGAGATCTATGTTCTTGATCCCGCGGGGGAACTCACCGGGCCGGGCGTCCCGGGAGAGGTGTATGTTGGCGGCCCCAGTCTCGCCCGCGGTTATCGTGGACGTCCGGACCTGACAACGGAACGGTTCGTGGTCCATCCCTTTCGTTCCGGCGAGCGGCTGTACCGCACGGGCGATCTCGGGCGTTTTTTACCCGATGGCCATCTCGAATTTCTCGGTCGTACCGATCACCAGGTCAAGATCCGGGGGATGCGGATTGAACTCGGAGAAATCGAGAGCGTTTTGTCCGGCCATCCGGGTGTGCGGGAGGCGCTGGTGAACGCGCAGTTGTCCGCAGCGGGGGAAAACCAGTTGGTGGCTTACTTTACCCCGCAAGAAGGCGCCGCGCCGGTGACGGCACTGCGGGAGTACGTCTCCCGGCATCTGCCCGCGTACATGGTGCCCGCCGTCTTTGTTGCGCTGGCGGCATTCCCGCTGACTCCGAACGGCAAAATAGACCGGCACGCCCTTCCGGCTCCGGCGGCAGCGGCGGTGACGGAGACGCATGCCTATGTGGCGGCGACGACCGATACCGAGCGGGAGATCGTCCGTATCTGGAGCGAGGTGCTGGCGCTCGATGCCGCTGCGATCGGCGTACAACACAATTTCTTCGAATTGGGAGGACACTCGCTGCTGGTCGTGCAGGCGATGAACCGTCTGCAGGACGCGTTCGGCATTGAGTTGACGGTTGCCCAACTTTTCGACCGTCAGAACGTGTCCGACCTCGCGGCCCTAGTCGAAGAGCAACAGATCGCGCAGGCTACGGGGGACCAGCTCAGCCAAATCCTCAGTGAACTGGGACCGGTCTCGGAGGGCTAGGCATGGCTGACTCTCTTGACCTCCAAAGCCGAGTTGAGGAGAGACTCAGCAACCTCTCTCCCGCTCAGCGAGAACTTGTTCTACGCCGCCTCCGCGCGCAAGCCCCCTCCGGGCTGACCCGGGTGCCGCGGGGTGGCGAACTGCCGCTCTCTTTTGCTCAGCAACGGCTGTACTTTTTGGATCAGCTGAGCGATGGCGGGGCGGGGTATAACATCTCCGGCGGCGTGCGTATCCGCGGGTCCTTGTCGCCCGCCGTTCTGGAGCGCGCATTGCTGGAGATTATCGCCCGGCACGAGATCCTGCGGACCCGTTACCCGCAAGGCAGGGTAGTGATTGAGCCGCCGCCCGCGGGACCCGTGCTGGTAAACCGCCGCGCCGCTCCAGAAGAGGTTGCGGCTTTGGCGGGGCAAGAATTGCGCCGACCCCTGTCGCTTGCCGAGGGGCCGTTGTTTCGTTTCGTGCTGCTGGAATTGGCCCCGGATGAGCACGTTTTTCTTGTAACGCTACACCACATCGTCGCCGACGGCTGGTCGTTGGGCTTGTTGATCCGGGAAGCCGGGCAGCTTTATGACGCCTTCTTGCGGGGAGATGCGTCGCCCCTGGCTCCGCTGCCGGTCCAGTATGTCGATTTCGCGGACTGGCAGAAAAACCGGCTGCAAGGAGCCGTTCTGGAACAGCAGTTGGCGTTCTGGAAAGAGCATCTAGCCGGAGCCCCGCAGTTTTTGAATCTGCCTACGGATTACCCGCGCGGTGCTACCCAGGACTTTGCGGGGGCGAACTACTCGGCCGTTCTTCCCGCCCAACTCGTCGATCGGCTCACGGCCCTCGGAGCCGCCCATGGCGCGACGTTGTTCATGACCACGTTCGCCGCTTTTGCGGTGTTGCTCGGGCGCTATAGCGGTCAGGAGGATCTGCTGCTGGGTTCGCCGGTGGCGAACCGCACCCGCACGGAGGCTGAATCGTTGCTCGGGCTATTCGTCAACACGCTGGTGCTGCGGGCGAACCTGACCGGCAATCCGAGTTTTACGGACCTGCTTGAGCGGGTGCAAAGTTCGGTTCGCAGGGCGTTTTCGCATCAGGAAACCCCATTCGATCTTCTTGTTGATGCGCTGCAGCCGACGAGAAGCCTGAGTCACAGCCCGCTGTTTCAGGTGATGTTCGCCCTACAGAACGCCCATGTCGCCTCCGGCGGAGAGGCGTGGGCGCGTACCCCGGGCGGCGAACTGTCGCTCCAGACCCTCCCGCCGGAGGAAGGGACGGCGAAGTTCGACCTGACGCTCTTTCTTGAAAAGGGCCAGCACGGCTTCACTGCGACCTGGGAGTACGCGACGAGCCTGTTTGATCCTCCGGCTATCGTCCGGATGCACAGCCATTTTCTATGCCTCCTGGAAAGCATTGTCGAGCAGCCGGAGACATCCGTCGCGCTGCTGCCCATGGTTGCTGCCGCGGAGTTGCGGCAGTTGCTACAGGAGTGGAACGCGACGGCGGCCGACTATCCGCGGGATAAAACTTTTCCACGACTTTTCGAGCAGCAGGCCGAGCGTACGCCCGCCGCCGTTGCGGTCCGCAGCGATGCCGCGTCACTGACTTACGCGGAGTTGAATGCGCGATCGAACCAGTTGGCGTCCTACCTCCGTGGGCGCGGCATCGGGGCCGAAGATGTGGTTGGGCTTTATTGCTCGCGCTCGGTAGAGTTGATGATCGGCGTACTTGGCACGCTGAAGGCGGGCGCCGCCTATGTGCCACTCGATATCGGGTACCCGCCGGCGCGTATATTGCTGATGTTAGAGGACGCGCAGGCCGCACTCGTCTTGACGCAGACGCAGTTTGCCGGTTCACTGCCCGAGTACCTGCCTCGGCTCTGCCTTGATAGCGCCGCCTCTGCGCTCGCCGGCCAATCCCCGGAGAATTCGGAAACATCGCCGGGGCCGGACCAGCTCGCCTACGTTCTGTACACTTCGGGCTCGACCGGGGTTCCTAAAGGTGTGGAGGTGCCGCATGGCGGCTTGACCAACTACCTTTGGTGGGCTCTTTCTGCTTACGACGTGGCGGGCGGGTCGGGGGCGCCGATGCTTTCGTCGATTTCTTTCGATGCGACGATTACCGCCTGGTTCCTTCCGTTGCTTGCCGGGTGTACCGTGCAGATGGTGGCGGAGGGGGATGAGGTGGAGTCCCTTCGCGGCCTCCTTCGCACTGACGCGAACTACAGCCTGCTGAAGATCACACCTGCGCATCTGGAAGCGGTTATCCACTTAGCCGAGCCCCGCGACTTTTCTCTCGCCGCCCGTGCATTCGTGATTGGGGGGGAAGCGCTACTGACCCGGCAGATTACGTTCTGGCGGCAGCATGCCCCCGGTCTAAAGCTGATCAACGAGTATGGTCCGACGGAGACAGTGGTGGGCTGCTGCGTCTACGATGTGCCCCAGGGCTTCGGCGACAGCGGCGCCGTGCCCATCGGACGGCCTATCGCCAACACTCTACTTTATGTGCTGGACCCGCACGGGCAGCCTGCGCCGATAGGTGTGCCAGGGGAGTTGTACATTGGAGGGGCGGGCGTGGCGCGCGGCTACCGGCGACGTCCCGAACTGACCGAGCAGCGCTTCCTGCGCAATCCCTTTGCGCCGGGCCGGCTGTACCGCACTGGAGACCGCGTTAAGTATTTGACTGACGGCACCCTATTATTCTTGGGACGGTTGGACGATCAGGTCAAGATTCGCGGCTTCCGCGTGGAGTTGGGCGAGGTGGAGGCGGTGTTCGCCCGCCACTCCGCGGTACAGGAGTGCGCGGTCGTGGCGGAGTCCCAGCGACTGCTCGCGTATCTTGTCCCCTCCGGCGAGGATCGGCCTTTGTCCCGCGATATGCGCGCCTTCGCCGCCGGCATCCTACCGGAATATATGGTGCCCTCCCTGTTCACTTGGTTAGATGCGATGCCGTTGACGCCGAACGGGAAGCTGGACCGCCGGGCGCTACCGGTGCTTAGTGCGCCCGAGACCATGGAGCGCGTCGCTCCGCGGACCGAGGCCGAGCAGACCATGGCGCAGCTGTGGATCGAGGTGCTTGGCGTGGCTGCTGTCGGCGTAGACGATAACTTCTTCGAACTCGGCGGACACTCTCTTCTGGCCATTCAGCTGATTTCGCGGGTGCGGCACGCCTTCGGCGTGGAACTACCTTTGCGGCGGCTGTTCGAATCGCCCACCGTTGCCGAACTGACGGCTCTCCTGCCGAGAGCAGACGCCACCAGTGCCCCCGCCATTCAGCGGGTCTCCCGCGACCAGTATCGAAAGTCAAGGCAGTAACCCGATTCATGGAACCTTTGTCGCAGGACGAAATATTTGCTTTTCCGATGTCGTTTTCCCAGCAGCGCTTCTGGTTTCTCGAACAATTGGAGTCTGGCACGGCACTTTACACCATTCCGGCGGCGGTCCGCATCGAAGGGGCGCTTGACGTCGAGGCTCTGGCTGGGGCGTTGAACGATGTTGTGGAACGGCATGAAAGCCTGCGCACGACCTTCGAATCTTTGGATGACGGACCCAGCCAGATAGTGCATCCGGTCTTGTCGATTCCCCTTCCCGTGATCGGCTGGGAGTCCGATGCCGCGCTCGCCGTCGAGGCGGAAGTATTGTGCTTGGGCTTTGATCTCTCACAAGGTCCGCTCCTCCGCGCCAAACTCGTGCGCGTCTCCGCCGAAGAGTATATTCTGCTACTTGCCATGCACCATATCGTCTCTGACGGATGGTCGGTGCAACTGTTCGTAAGGGAAATAGGGGCGTTTTATGCCGCCCGCTCTGAAGCCCGGCCTTCGTCGCTTCTTCCGCTCGAACTGCAGTACGCCGACTACGCTTGTTGGCAGCGGGAGTGGCTTTCCGGTGCCGTTCGCGACGAACAGATGCGCTTCTGGCGCGAACATCTGACGGGTGCGCCGGCTCTGCTCGAACTTCCCGCTGACCGGCCTCGCCCCGCGATGCAATCGATGGCGGGCGCCCGCTACGCCGCTACCATTCGCCCGGAGCTTCGCGCCGCGTTGCGGGAACTCAATCGACGCACCGGAACTACTGAGTTTATGCTGTTTTTCGCGGCGTTCCAGGTTCTTCTCGCGCGCTTGACGAATACAACAGACATCGTCGTGGGCACGCCGTTCGCGAACCGCCATCGGCGCGAGACTGAGCCGATGATCGGCCTATTCGTGAACACCTTGGCGTTACGGGGCCGGTTGGACGACAACCCGTCGTTTGCAACGTTTCTGGGCCGCGTGCGGGATTCGCTGCTGGAAGCGCAGCGGCAGCAGGACCTTCCGTTTGAGCTACTGGTAGACGAGCTTCGGCCCGAGCGGAAGCTGAGTCATAGCCCAATTTTCCAGGTGATGTTCGTCTGGGAGAGTACCCGCGCCATGAGTCTGTCAGGTGCCGGGCTGTCGATTACGCCATTGGAGATACCCCAGCGGACCGCAAAGTTTGATCTTACGCTCTTTCTCGAGGACGCCTCCGATGATCTGCTCGCCACTTGGGAGTACAGCAGCGCGCTGTTCGACGCGGACACCATCGCTCGGTTTGTTCAGTATTTCGACACGCTGCTGGGCTCGATTGCCGCGAGTAGCGATACGACGGTGGGCCGACTGGCGATTCTCCCCGCCGGCGAGCGCCGGCGATTGCTGGAGGACTGGAACGACACCTGGGCACCGCTGCCGGAAGTACTCGACTTCGCCTCTTTGTTTGCGGCGCAGGTGGAGCGTGACGGCTCCGCCGTCGCCGCCCGCGATGAGAGCGGCGAACTTACCTATAATGCGTTGAACGAACAAGCGAATCAACTCGCCTGCGATCTCCGCGATCGTGGACTGGGCAAGGGTTCGGTTGTGGGTCTCTATTTGGAGCGATCCCTCCACCTGATGGTGGCCGTCGTCGCCGTACTCAAGTCGGGCGCCGCCTACGTCCCGCTTGACAGTTCTTACCCGGCTGACCGGCTGCGCTTCATGATGGAAGACTCCGGCGCGGCGCTGATTCTGACGCAGGAATCTTTGGCCGCCAGACTGCCGGATGGCACGGCGCGGCTCTGTCTGGACACGGAGAGCGCTTGGCGATCAGACGCTACTATGAATCTGTCCGTTCCGCTGGGGCCGGATGATCTGGCGTACGTTCTCTACACTTCTGGTTCCACCGGGCGGCCCAAAGGTGCCGAGATTAACCATCGCGGACTGTCCAACTACCTTCTGTGGGCGCTGCGATACTATTGCATCGCAGATGGCTCCGGAGCGCCCATGCACTCTTCCATCAGCTTCGATGCCACCATCACGGCTTGGCTGGCGCCGCTGCTGGCCGGGGTCACCGTCACGTTGGTGCCGGAAGGCGGCGAGGTGGAGGCGCTCGGCCGGCTGTTGACGTCCGAAGCGGGATACAGCCTCGTCAAAATCACCCCGGCTCACCTAGAGGCATTGAGCCATCTGCTCCCACCTGGCATCCCGGTCCTCGGCGCCAGAGCGTTCGTCATCGGTGGCGAGGCGCTGTTCGGCAAGCAACTTGCGTTTTGGCGGCAAAATGCGCCCGCGACGCGAATGATCAACGAGTACGGCCCCACCGAGACGGTGGTCGGCTGTAGTGTGTATGAGGCGCGGGCGGACCGAACCTATCCCGGGCCCGTGCCGATCGGACGTCCAATTGCGAATACGCAGCTCTACGTCCTTGATGCCCATTTGGAACTGGTGCCTGTCGGGACGATTGGGGAACTGTTCATCGGAGGAGCCGGAGTAGCTCGCGGTTATCGGAACCGTCCCGAACTGAACGAGCAGCGCTTCGTGCCGAATCCATTCGGCCCAGGTCGGCTCTATCGGACGAGTGACTTGGTGCGCTACCTGCCCGACGGTAATCTGGTCTACCTCGGCCGCCTGGATGACCAAGTAAAGATCCGTGGTTTCCGCGTGGAACTCGGAGAAGTCGAAGCAGTGCTGACGCGGCACCCCGGCGTTCGGGAGGCGGTGGTAATCGTCGATGACGCCGGCGACCATAAACGCCTGGTGGGCTACTATGTCGCCGCCGCAACTGCGCCGGCGGTTACGGAGTTGCGCGCTTGGTTGGGTACCAAACTGCCTGATTACATGGTTCCGGCACTTTTTGTTCGTGTGCCGGAGATGCCGCTCACGGCCAATGGGAAGATCGACCGCCGCGCCTTACCGGCATCCGTGCCGTCTTTCCAGGTGACTCCGTCGCGCGCGGCCTCAACGCCCGCCGAGGAGATCCTCGTGCGCATCTGGCGGGAGGTGCTACGGGTAGAGACGGTCGGGGTGGACGACAACTTCTTCGAACTGGGCGGCGACTCCATCATGAGTATTCAGGTGGTTAGCCGGGCGCGCCAAGCTGGGCTGCCGCTGTTGACGAAGCAAGTTTTCCAGTATCAGACGATCGCGGCACTGGCCGCGGCAACCACGCAGGCACCGCCGTTGGCCGGCGTGTCCCAAGCCCCAGTTACGGGTGAGGCGCCGCTCAGCCCCATTCAAAGGTGGTTTTTCGCGCAGGAGCAGCCGGTACCCTCCCATTACACGCAGTCCGTGCTGCTTCGGATCGACCCGGACGCCGCACAGGAGGCGATCGTGCGCGCGCTTGCCGCGGTCGTCTGCCATCACGACGCTCTGCGTCTGCGATTCGCTGGACAACGGCAGTGGCATAGCGAAGAGGAGCCACGGTTCGCCGGGGCGCCAGAGGAACTGGACCTAGAGCACGGGCCTTTGATCGCCCTGCGGCGGCAGGCTGCGGACCGTCTGCTCATCGCGGTTCACCATCTTGTGATTGATGCCGTCTCCTGGCGCATTCTGCTGGAAGATCTGGCTACCGCGTATCAACAGCTCAGCCGCGGCGAACCCGTGCGGCTCGAAGCGAAGACCAGTTCCTTTCAAGTGTGGGCGGAGGCCCTTCTGCAGGAAAAGGACCGCTTCGCCGGCGAACTGGAGAGGTGGCGGCCTGCGCAGTCGCCGCCGGCTTTCGTTCAGTCCAATCGCATCGATACGGCGGACCTCGTGGAAGGGCACCTTTCGGCAGCCGTGACCGGGCAACTGCTGCGCGTGGCCCCGGCTGCCTACCAGACCCAGGTAAACGATCTACTTTTGAGCGCACTGGCACTGGCTCTGGGCCCAGAGACCATCGATCTTGAATCCCATGGCCGGGAGCCATTGTTTGACGGCCTTGACCTTTCCCGCACGGTGGGATGGTTCACCGCTATCTATCCCGTTCGACTGGCTCCGCCGTCCTATGAGATCGCGGCTCTTGTGCCCTGGGTGAAACAGCAATTGCGGGCTATTCCCAACGGTGGTATTGGCTACGGGGTACTCCGCTTCCTGGCGGGGCGGGATGAACTGGCAACGGATGCCCGGCTGAAGTTCAATTATCTTGGCCGAGTGGAGGATTTGATCCCCAGCAACGCTTTGATCCTCGGGCTGGAAGATGATTCGTCGGTGCGGGAACACCATCCGGGGAACCGACGCAGCCATCTGTGGGAAGTTACAGCGGTAGTGTTGGATGGCCGCCTGCGCGTTGCTTGGGAGTACAGTCGGAATCTGCACTCCCGGGAAAAAGTGGCGGCCCTCCACGCCCGTTTTCTGTCCGCGCTGGAGCAGGTGACGGCCCATTGCGCCGCTGTCGCCGAGCGCGGCGGGGCGGAGACGGAGTTCTTTCCGCTCTCTCCCATGCAGCAGGGCATGCTCTTCCAAAGCCTGCTGGCGCCTCACTCCGGCGTCTACGTCGAGCAGATGTCGGTGCGGATGGTAGGTGCCTTGGACATCGCCCGCTTTCAAGCGGCCTGGCAAGGCGTGGCGGACGGGGAAGAGGCTCTACGGACGGCGTTCCGCTGGCAGGGACTGGCACAGCCCGCGCAGCGGGTGGCCGCTCTCGTGCCGCTGCCGTGGCATTTCGAGGATCTGCGTGCCGGCTGCGACGAGACTGCCTTGGATGCTTACGCCGAGGCGGAGCGCCGCCGCGGTTTCGACCTCTCCGTGGCGCCGCTGATGCGGTTCGGCCTCTTCCGCACGGGAGAAACGACTTGGAGGTTTCTCTGGACCTATCACCATCTGTTGATCGACGGATGGAGCCGCCATCGCGTGGTGAAAGCGGTGGTCGACGCGTATGCCTCGGGAGAGTTCGTCCCGGCGGCTCCCCCCTACCGCCGGTACATCGAGTGGATTGAGCGACAGGACAGAGCCGCCACGGAGCGATTCTGGCGCGGGGAACTCGCTGGCTTTTCTGAGCCTACGGCTCTTAGGGTAGACCGCCCGTCGATGCAGCCCGGCCCCGTCGCGCGCGTGGCCTGCGGTCTGACTGAGGCGGAAACCGCGGAACTGCAACGGTTGGCGCGCACGCACCGTTTCACGGTGAACACGCTGCTCCAAGGCGCTTGGGCACTGTTGCTGAGCCGCTACAGCGGTCGCGGCGACGTGCTCTTCGGTGCCACTGTCGCTGGCCGCCCGGCGGGCCTGCCCGGTGCCGAGGAGATCATCGGGCTTTTCATCAATACGCTGCCCGTGCGCCTGCAGGTCGACGAGGATCGCCCTTGGGTGGAATGGTTCGGCAGACTGCAGACCCGGCAGCGGGAAGCCGACGAGTTTGCCCACGCCTCCCTCATCGAGATGCAGGGCTGGAGCGACGTTCCGCGCGGCACTCCTCTGTTTGAGTCGATTGTGGTGTTCGAGAACTTTCCAGCGGCCGAGATCGCGTTGTCGGCAGGCGGACTCGCTATCTCGCAGGCGGAGTTCCGGGAGCAGACCAACGTGCCACTGGTTTTGGTAGCCGCTCCCGGCGCTGCGCTCCAGTTGGAACTCGAATTCGACACCGCGCGCTTCCGTCGTGCCACGGTGGAGCAGTTGGGCCGGCATTTACGTACCCTTCTGGCCGCGCTGCCGGCGGCCTCCACTTCCGCTTCCCTGGCTGCGCTGCCGTTACTCGACGCAGGAGATACAGAGAGGCTGCTCCTCGGTTGCAACGAACGGCGGCTCAATCACGGTGCGGCCTCCAATCTCTGCACTCATGAACTGTTCGCCGCGCGCGCAAGAGAGAATCCCGGCGCCATCGCGCTCGTGGACGCTGCCGGTTCGCTGACCTACGGAGAACTTAACCGCAAGGCGAATCAACTCGCGCATCGTCTAATTGCCCTCGGCTATGGGCCTGAGACCGTCATCGGTGTCTCGATGGAACGTTCGGCCGAAGTGGTAATTGCGGTACTCGCCATCTGGAAGGCGGGGGCGGCTTACGCTCCCTTTGATCCCGCGTATCCGGCCGAGCGCATTGCCTTCATGGTGCAGGACTCCGGCGCCCAGTTGGTGTTGACGCAGGCGAAAATCGTTTCCGTGCTTCCGGCGGGCGTGGCGACGCTCTGCATCGACGCGGAGGCGTGCTTCAATGGACCCGAGATCGATCCGGTCACCGCCGTAACCTCCGGGAACCTCGCCTACCTGATCTACACGTCCGGCTCGACGGGGGTGCCAAAGGGCGTGATGATCGAGCACGGTTCGTGCGTCGAGCACTGTCTTACGATCATTGACCAGTACGGCCATACGTCTCGGTCGTGTCTCCTCTTGTTCGTCCCGCTAAGCTTCGATCAGTCGGTGGAAGATATCTTCCCCACGCTTCTGGCTGGAGCCCGGCTGATTCTGCCACGATCCGGCGCTCCCCCGTCGATCCCCGAGCTGCTCGGATGGATCGAGCGCGAGGGTGTCACGATGCTGCACATACCCACGGCGTATTGGCACGAGTGGACTGGGTTTCTGGACCGCTACCCCGCGCCGCCATCGCTTTCCACCGTGAAGGTGGGGGGGGAACTCGCTCCACTGGCTGCTTTCCGCGCCTGGGAGCAGGGCATTCGTCCCGGGGTGCGCTTTGTGAACGGGTACGGACCCACCGAAGTTACTGTAACCTCCCATGTCTATCAGACGCCGACTGGCCAGCCTCCGTCTGGCTTGGATTTGGACACGAACTCAGTACCCATCGGGTACACCCTGCCGAATACGTTGACCTACGTGTTGGATGCGCGTCTCCGTCCCGTCCCGTACGGAGTTCCAGGGGAACTGTTCATTGGAGGCATCCGCGTCGGCCGGGGCTATCGCAACCGGCCGGATCTGACGGCGGAACGCTTTCTGCCGAACCCATTCGGACCTGGGCGTATCTACCGCACGGGAGACCTCGTGCGCTACCTGGGCGATGGAAGCTTGGAGTTTCTGGGCCGCATTGATCAACAGGTGAAAATTCGTGGTTTCCGGATTGAACTGGGGGAGATCGAAACGCTGCTCAACGATCATCCGGTCGTGAGCCAGGCTGTCGTGGCCGCCCATCATTCGGCGGCCGGACCCACGCTGGTCGCCTATCTATGCGCCCGCGCCGAGCGTGTTCCACCGGGTGAATTGATCCGTTTTTTGAGTAAAACGTTGCCAGAGTACATGATTCCGTCTCACTTCGTCTGGCTGGACGTGATGCCCGTGAACCCTGCAGGTAAAATTGACCGCCGCGCGCTACCCTCGCCGCAGTGGGAGGCCGAAGGGCATCCGGCGGGCGGCGCGCCGCCGCGAGACGTTTGGGAGCGGCGGTTAGCCGGAATCTGGGAAGAGGTTCTGTGCTGTCCGGTAGGCAGGGATGACAACTTCTTCGCTCTCGGCGGACAGTCGCTGGCGGCCATCCGGCTGATGGCCCGCATGGAAGCGGCGTTTGGGTGTCAGCTTCCCCTCGCGCTTCTCTTCGAGCGTCCCACTGTCGCGGAGTTGGCGCAGCATCTGCGGGAGACTGGTTCGGGAGAGTCGTGGTCACCGCTGGTGGTTCTGCGTGCGCATGGGAATAGGCGCCCGTTTTTCTGCGTTCACGGCGGCGGCGGAAACGTGCTGCATTACTACGCACTGGCGAAGGAGTTGGGCGCGGACCAGCCCTTCTATGCGCTGCAGGCCGTTGGCTTAGATGGTTCGGCGACTCCGCTGCGCACGGTGGAGGAGATGGCGACGCTCTACCTCGAAAATATCCGCCGGGTACAGCCCACTGGGCCTTACCGGCTGGGTGGCCACTCGCTTGGCGGGCAGATTGCGTTCGAAATGGCCCGGCAGTTGACGCGCGGTGGGGAGCCGGTCGAGTGCTTGGTCGTCATGGATACGTATTGCCCGGGGGGCAAAGCGGACACCGGGCAAACTGCGTGGGACGATGCGCGCTGGATGGAAGATTTGGTCGAGATGGTGGAGTCATTCCTTGGCTGCCAACTGGCAATCCACCCTGATCAGTTGTCGCCGCTCACACTGCGTGAGCAACTGGAGATGGTGCATGCTCGCCTGAGCGCGGCTGGAGCGTTTCCGCCGGGCACCGGCATCGCCGCCCTGGAAGGTCTTTTTGCCGTTTTCCGTGCGAACAACCTGCTGGAGTATGCTCCGGAGGGCGTCGATTGCCGCTTGCGAGTGCCAATTACACTTCTGCGCGGTCTGGACTCGTCTCCCGCAGGTGTAGCTGAGAGGCTCCACTCCGACCCGCTCTGGGGATGGGGAGCGTTCTCGACCCTGCCGGTTAATCTCCGATTTGTCCCCGGAGACCACATCGGCATGATGACAGCGCCTCGGGTGTCCGCCCTGTCGGCCGAGGTGCGCGATTTACTGGTCGAGTAGGTCGGTGGCCACAGACCGCAAAACCTCGCTCCTTCGTTCGCGGAGATAAAAGTGGGCGCCGGGAAACCAGCGCTCCGTGCATTCGCGGGTCGTCATCTGCCGCCATCCTTGCAAGTCCGCCGGAGAGACGAGGCCATCCGAAAGGCCATTATAGAGAACCAGTGGGCATGGAAGCGGTGCGTCGGGGACGAATCGGTAGGTTGCGAGCAACTCGAAGTCCGCGCGTAGGGCGGGGAGGTAGTGGGCTAACAACTCTTGGTCTTCAAGAATGGACGGAGGAAGAGCGCCATAGCGTTCGCCCACGCGCTCGATAAACTCTTCGTCTGGCAGCAAGAGGTACTTTGCCATTGGGCTGGAGGCCCCCGGCGCTCGAAATGCCGAAAGCAGAAGCTTTTGGGGACCGAGCACCCCGCGGCGCCGCAGTTCCCGAGCCACCTCGAAAGCAACCAGAGAACCCATGCTGTGCCCAAAGAAGGCAAACCGGGTACCCAGGTGCTGTAGCAACTCGTTCGTGATCTGTCCAACGAGCGCGTCCATGCTCCGGACCGGAGGTTCGCCCACCCGTGTCTCCCGGCCGGGCGGTTGCACGCCGAAAACCTCGATGTCCGGATTGGCTTCAAACGCCCAACGGGCGAACATCGAAGCACCGCCCCCGGCGTGCGCGAAACAGAACAGACGTATCTGCGGTGCTCTGCGCGGAACCGGACGCAGGAATATATTAGTGCTATTGGTCATAAGCAGGTATTAAAATGAACCTATGAACACAGCAGCCGTCGGCATGCCTCCCTTGTTCAGCGTGGCACAGCAGACGGAGTTGGCCGCAGCCAAAGCCGATTCCATAATTAAATCCTATGTTATCATGGCGATGGCGGCAGGGCTAGTCCCTTCACCGCTCGTCGATATGGTCGCCGTCACCGTGATTGAAGTGAACATGATTGCGGAACTCGCGCAACTCTATCGCTTCCCGGTACCGAATAAGCTGGTGAGCTATAAGGTCCTGATTTCGCTAGCCGGCGGAATTGGGACAGTGTACCTGTCGGCCAAGTTCACCTACCTAATCAAAACGATGCCTCTCGTCGGTCACGCCATCTACTTGGGGGCGCTGTCGCTGAGTGGCGGTATTTCTGTGTATGCCGTCGGAAAGATCTTCCAGAAACATTTCGAAAGCGGCGGAACGTTTCTGAGTTCGGATAATGCCGTCTTGCGGGACTATTTCAAACAGAAGCAAAAGGAAGGGAGAAAGTTGGTGCCGGAAATGCTGGCTGAGTCTCGCTAAGCCAAGGGATTTCCAGGGTTTTCCGCGAAGTCGTTTTAAGTTGATAAGTGCGGGTGAAAGTCCCGGGGGGACGTCTCGAAAACGCAGGATGCCTCAGGCAGGGGGAGCGATCGTCCGCTACCAGAGGTAGTGAGCCCCCGGGCAGACTGGGAGCAACAAGAAATCGCTGTGAAATGCCTCGGCATGCGTCTGGCATGATCGAACGGCCGCCTACTGCCAGTCGGTACCGGCCGCCGCCAGCAGATCGCGCCAGTCATTCGGCGGAATGCCGTGCTCCAGCATCTTTTGGAATATCGCGTATGGATCCGTCGCGCTACCAGCTTGGCGGAGCGTCGTTTCATCGTTGACCCAAGCGAAGATAATAATCCTCGATTTGGAATCGAACCGAAAGAACAGACGGAAACGCCGTCCAATCTTTGCCCGCCGCCAATGCCGGAACGCTGGTCCCATGGTATTTCCCTGGCGGTATTCATCCCGGTTGGGATCAAGGGGGACTATCTCGAGCATCAGGTGGCTCAGGGTACTGAACAGTTTGACATTAGCATTGCCTGTGAAACCCTGCGGATCTTGTCGTTGAGCGCGATCGGCGGCGGCCGACAGATTCTGCAACTGCCCGATGATGCACTCGTGAAAGAGGAGTGTCCAGCCGTTCCGCGCGATCACAACTCGACGTCGCCTTCGATCTCCGCATTGGGATCAACGGGTTGATCGAGGGTTGCGACCATTTTGCAGAGCAGCGGCTCCGGCAAGTCCGCGATCTGCCGTCCAGCCCGAATCTCTTGTTCCAGCAGCCGCAGGAAGCCGGCGATCGCAGGGTCCTCGTGCGCCACATCCGCGGCGCGGGTAACGATTACCGTCTCGCCTTGCAGTTCGAACGAAACCTTCCCGCCGACGTCAATACCAAGCGCCTGGCGGATCGACTTGGGCAACGTGATCTGCCCTTTGGAGGTCACAGTGGCGATTTCGCGGATGGATGGCATGACGATTCCAAGGTAAGGAATAGTCCTTGCAATGTCAATAGTACCGGCCGATTCGGTGCCCTCGGGCGCTTACTCCCACCGAATTTGCCCACGGCGACCCTGCGAGCAAAAAAAAAGCTCCACCGGCACTATATATTTTTACCCCTCGCTGAGTATTTACTACCAAACACGCAATTTTGCTCTTCGAAAGTTGATCTCGACGCCTGCGTCGGTGGGCGGTGCGTCCAGTTCTAGATAAAAGGTCCGGGACAGGATCCTACCGCGCTCCAACTCAGGCGGCTCGCAGAGTGGCGAAACGCTGGCGCCTCAGCCGAGGTGGTGCGCAGCGTCGAGGAGGTCCAAGAAGTTCTTGAGATCTATTTGCGAGCGCCACGGACGAACAATTTCCCGCTGCGTGTGTAGTGCTCAAACAGGAATCGAGACATGGGACCCTCGCAAAACTCCCTCCCTCAAGGAGAACTCGATCTCGATCCTCGATGGCCACGTACGGCCGACCGCCGAGGGCGTCTTAGGACACCGGCGTCCCTGGTACGTCGTCGTGTACGTCGTCGACAACATCTACAGCGCCGGAAGCGTTGCCAACATTCTGCACAAACTGTTCGACGACGTCCGGCAGGATCGGCTCGGTTACGACCTGATTCATGACGTCCAGGTTCTGACGCCCACTCACAAAGGCCCGCTCGGCACCGTCGAGCTGAACAACGCGCTGCAGCAGGTCATCCAGCGCAAGCGGTATGGCGTCAGTGCACCGCTGCCCGAAGCCGGCCACCGCGCCGCTCTGCTGCCCGGCGACAAGGTGATCCAGGCCAAGAACGATTACACCCTCGGCTTCATGCACGGCCCTCTGTGCTTCGCAACCTGAGTGTCGATCCCGAACAACCCAGGTTGCACGCCGTATGCCAAGGAACCGTCTTGGACGCCGCAATGTTTGCCTGAACAGGTTTGTTCCTGACTGCCCGAAAAGGTATGAATATCCGGGGCCGTCACCCCTACACGGTCAAAGAATCCCCACGCGTTGAACACTGTTTGAATTTGGTCTCCGCTGCCCCAGTGCTGTCGATACCCCTTCTCTGCGCTCGTCAAATTCCGCCGAAACGCCGTGGGTACGCCTCGGGGATCCAATATTTTCAACTGTAATGCCGCGCGGCAAGTTGACCCTTTCTAAAACGTATTTCCTGCGTGCGTCTCTAGCCCCAAAACTACCCGATACCTGGGACTTTGACCGTTTCTTCCTTTCGAGACGATATGCGCCGGGCAGCGAACTGAACCTCCCGGGAAGGCCGCCCCACAACGACTACGCCGGGACGGTACTAGCGTCACCGGCACTTCATCGACTTGGTGAGTGCCTGTGGCGAGACGCCGAGCAATTTCGCCGCCCGGGTTGGCGTCCTACCTATTTCCATCGCTCGGTCAATCAACCTACGCCGGATATCCGCCAAATAGGTGATCATCGAGAACCCGTCTTCTATCGGTGGAAGATCAAGATTGGATTGCACGGTCATACTCTGATCTACGAGTTGCAGATCGTCGGGCCCCAATTCCCCTTTCCCGGATAAGAGAAAAGCCGCTTCCAGAAAATGCACGAGTTCACGGATGTTGCCCGGCCATTCCTGAGCGAGCAGAAACTGCATCCCGTCGGAGCTAACGTCACACGATTTTCCGTATCTCTCCGACAACCGTTTCATCGCTCTCCGGACAATCGGGTAAACGTCATCGCGGCGATCCCGCAACGGTGGCAACTGACAGACACCAACCTTGAGTCGGTAATAGAGGTCCGAACGGAGACGTCCCGAACGAACCATCTGGGCAACGTCCGTATTGGTAGCGGCAAGAATTCGAACATCAACCTTCCATGCGCGATTGCCGCCAACTGGCTCCACCATTTGATCCTCAAGGATTCGAAGCAACTTCGGCTGCAGGTCCAGCGGCAGGTCTCCGATTTCGTCCAGGAAAAGCGTACCACCGTCGGCTTGGCGGAATTTACCGGGTGCGTCTTCGATGGCACCCGTGAACGAACCTTTGCGATGACCAAAAAGCGCACTCTCAGCGAGTTCACGCGGTATCGCCGTACAGTTGAGCGCAACGAAAGGTCCGTTTGGCCGGTCGCTCACCGCATGGATAAACCGAGCCACCAGTTCCTTACCTGTACCGCTCTCGCCAAGAATCAAAATTGGCACGTCCGAAGCCGCCAACGCGGCGGAACGCTCAACAACCGTCCAATAGGCTTTCGTCCGCCCCATCATTCCAATCTTTTGAAGTTTTTCGTCGAATCGGCTCTTAAGATGCTCGTATGGATCGGCCAGACAATACATCGGCATCGGCTCGTGCTTCCTCGTCGGCGACGAAGTTGGTTTTGTCGTGCTTACTCGCGTCGGCAACTGGGCCTCGTGAGTTTCCGGTGACGACGGCCGCCGCATTGGCGGTCGTTCCCTCGTCGGCAGAGTGGGCTGTGCTTGATATCGATCGACACCAGACCCTGAATCCGCATCCACTGCGGGAAACCAGTTGTGGATTGTATTCCGAAGAACGCCGGGCATCCATGACGGGATCTCCAACCAGCAAGGACTGCGTGCTGTTTGCGCGATGTGAACTGCGGCAGCCAGACCGGCGCACAAATCCGCCACTTGCATGCCATCAGAAACGCCAAAAACATGAGCGCGAATGCCACCCTCCTGGCAGGCGCGCTCAACTCTCGCGGCTTCGTATTCATCGACGCCAATGCCAAAGACAAGCAGGGTCCCGCGGGAACGCCAGTGCTCCCACTCCTGCCTGACGGTGTTGGGAGTTCGCGAAAGCGGGATCCCCAGGAACCGGCCGAAATCGCGGGCCGCCAGGAACAATATGAGAATGTCTGACGCCATGAGTCTCCATTGTATGGCCATTTCTTGCGTTCGTCGCTTCGCAGCGCGCCTACGTGTCTCACTTCAGATCTCCCGGATATCTCGAACATTCCGCGAGTAGGGTTGCCTCGAGGCACCTTGAACAACACCGTGTCAGGAAGGCGAGAAAAGAGCCTGGTGCCCCGACCGCTTGAATTCGTTCGAATGTGCTGGACCCTTAGCCCGGATTCTCCGTTACAGAGCCGCGACCGTAAGAGAGCGGTTTTTACGGTCACAGCACGAGTTCCCGGAAAAACAGGAAATCAGATCTCACAAGAACAGGTAAATGGGCCACGCAATCGCTTTGAACGTGGCAATGATTTCGCCAAACATTAGCCAAGCTAAGAATCCATGTTCATTCGCGTAGCGCCAGTTGAAATACAATGTGGCAATAAACAGTCCGATACCGTAAACTACGGCAATTGCATCTTTCATTCGGAACGCTCCTTTCACCCAACTTCAGATAAGTAATCGAAATGCGGCCGGATCCTCGCCCGGCGTTTGGCTCACGCCGAAGGCGAGTAACACTCTAGTCTTTTAATCGGAATGACTGCACACAGTCCCCTTCCCGGATCGTGACAACAATCGGAGCCTTGCTATTACTGAGCTTGGTGAAAGCGAAGAGCATTCGGCGCGACTCGCCGGCCTTCAGCTCTCGCGACTGGTACGCTTCATCCGTAGCCGCCAGGAATGCAACAAACCTCTTAGCTGATTTTTGCTGGCGATTATGCTCGATCGCGGCAAAAACATTCCCTATTGCATTACCCAGCGCAGCGGCCTGCGCCTCCTGACTTGGTGCCGTGTTGCGAGTCTCGGATACTGTAGCGCCCCCGGGATGATAAACGACCGTTGCTTGGGATGTCGTTGTTGTTTGCCGTGCCGCCGGAGGCGGCGCGGCAGGCCTGAAAGGAATGCCGACAGATCGCGCAAGATCAGCAGCGACAATTTGTACTGGGATCTGCCGGAAAATGGCATCTGCTTTTTCTACAGCGAAGAAGCGTTCTGACAATGTGATTGTTTCTGCCCCTCGATTTAAGACTTCGACTTCCGCGTAGTAATAAATGTCACCTTTTATCACGGCGACGAGTGCGGCGATAGCGCCGCACCCTACAGAGGAGAACGGTGCGCCCTCAAACTTTTCAACACGGACCAACTCGCCTTTGTCTGGCCGCAGAAGAAGGCGGTCGTGCCGTACTCGCTGCGCATACAGGCTACTCATCGAAGAGAGCGCTAGAGCTACAGACAACGAGCAGAACTTCTTATTTAACATTTAGATATCCCTTAAATCGCAATCGAAACCGTCAAAGCATACTTTGCCAATACAGCTTCGTCCCAATTAACCGACTGCACCGCGAGAACGCTAGCCGTTTTCGCGCTTCGAATCCAGGAGCTGCAGATACGTCCCAAAGTCGCCCCGACACGAATCAGCGCAGGGATTTTTTCAATTTATCAGCTATTCGAGAAGCAACCTTCCGCGGCCCACCCCGTTGCATCGTTGAGAAAAGCAAGCTACGGTCTCCCGCCTCTGCTGCAAATACGAGCTTTTTCGTTTCTTTTTCGAAGATTCGGATGTTTCCGGTAGTTCTGTCCTGCTCAGCCGTCAGCCATCCAGAATGCCATTTACGAGCCTGTTCGGCCGTGCCGCTACCAGTCATTACGTAAGCTGCGAGTTCGGGTGTGGCGACGACCTCTAATGGCACTTTTTTTTGGAGCAACTCCGCTATGATATAGCCGTCTAGGTCATTTTCCATCTTCTCGATGAAGATTTTCCCGCCCCTCGGCATCGAGCCTTGGGCCATCAAGATGGTGGCGGAAGCAATCAGGAAAAACAGTATTCGCGACATTCGCAATTTCCTTTTCAATTCAAATGTGGATTGTGTACACCGGCTTTTCCTTGGACGTTATCAGCCAGGACGCTTTCATCCAAGTCGACCATTGCATGATCCGTGACTCGACCGTTCAGGCAACGCTGACTGCCGCCGGGTCATCAATCACGCAATATTCACTGGGAGGTACGAGATAGAGCCTTGCAATTCTGAGCCCAAAGTGAAGCATCTGAAAACAAGGACGTTCTGCAGGGCATTCCCCGCGATAACGAAACCGCGGTTGAGCCCGGATGCAACCTAGGTTTCGGCTAGCGGCACTCCAGCGAAGTCCCCGACATTATGCCCCGTCACCGGGCGCATATTGTGAAGCCGGCTCGGCGAATCGGGTTACCTTTTCAAACTCCGGCGGGTATTTATGGTTCCTCGCTGTTTGGTGTGGGTAGAACCGCCCGCCCGGTTACAGCATCGACGGTCGGAGCCCGTCCAATAGTCCAAGTAGGCGACCGTGGAAATGACGCGCCGTGGAAAGCGAGGAAAACCAACTTCAGGTTTTCCTTCCCTTCCCACCGCCCTTGGAAATCGCGTTTAGGCGCGATTTCCATATTTCCACCGTCGCGCCGACGATTCGGCGACGACGCGCTCAACTCCGAACAAGCCCGCCCCGCAGTCCATACTTCCTTCATCGACCCGAAAGCCCCTCCGACTCAGCGCTTTTTCGCTACCCACACCAAACAGCGAGGAGGCGTATTTATTCACGGTGTGGTCCCCCAAAACCCCGTCTGAGCCCGCAGGGGCAGGCCGGTAACGTTTCGTAACGTGCGCTCCTGGGCAATCTATGTCCAGTTCCGTCATCCCGACTGCTGTGCATTGCTTGCGGGCCCTGTCTTTGGTCGCCGTGGACCGAGTCCGACTGGTCGCCCTCGCCGCACGTCCTCGGGCGGCGAGGGTGGCCGAGAAACTTTTCCGGCGAAAGCAGTTGACCCTGCTTCAGGAGCGGAAGGTCAGGCCTCGGCGGGCCGACGAGTCCACCCGCTGGATGATGGCGGCCGGCGATCACGGGGCTCGGCCTACGTGTTCTCCGCCCGCCGGTGCGGGCGCCGAAGGCGAATGCCTACTGCGAAGGCCTCGGTGGCAGTCTTCGCCGCGAGTGACTGGATTTCCTGATTCCGCTCAGCGAAGGCCATCTGCGGAGAATTGTCAAAGAAAGGGAACTGCACTATAACCGAGGCCGGCCTCACCGCTTATTAGGACCCGGCCTTCCGGAACCCAGCCTGGAGTCTGTTCCGGCCAGTGACCACCGGCACAAGTTGCCAGCCGGATACCGGTTAACGATAACACCGGTCCTGGGCGGCTTACATCACGAGTATCGCCTGGTGAAGGACGCCGCTTAAGCGATACTTCAGGGCTCGGACTGAGTTTTTGCGGACCACCGGCCGCAACATCATGAGACGAGATTACTTTCCGAATTGGCTAAAGATCGAGATTGTGACCCGTCCCTCAGTACCAAGATCGAAGGCTTTTGCCCAACGCGCTTCAATTTTTACACCAAATCGTTTCCCCGTGTACATACGAATACCACCGCCAAGGTTGACTTGGGGCTTAGAGTCAGTGACCGCCAGCTTGCCAATCGCCACTTTTCCTGACGCGATCCCAACACCACCTAGAAGGTAGGGCACCGCATTACCTTTTACCGGCAGATGAACATTGAGCCCCCCCAAGAAGTCATCCTGTCGACCCTTTACCTTCTCCCTTCCAATCTGAATCGAGTCCGCCGAATAAAAGTAATCGCCAGTGACGCTGACGAATCGACTCGCACCGGCAGAAAAACCGAAGGTCGCTAAACCAGCCGTATCTTCACCGACCGCAATGCCACCTCCTCCGCTCGTTTCGAATCGTCCGGGGACCATATCCCTTTCGCCGGCATGGGCGAATCCGGACAGTGCGACCAAAATGGCCAAGAAATTCAGCTTCTTCATCAAAAAACGCTCCAATTGCAGGAATGCATGGAAAGGGACCGCAATTCCGTTGCCAAACAGGTCGCGCAATGCAATGAATGACTTGCAGGCCCCTCCCTGCAATCATCGCAACCTGAGTGTCGATCCGGAACAACCCAGGTTGCACGCCGTATGCCAAGGAACCGCCTTGGACGCCGCAATGTTTGCCTGAACAGGTTCGTTCCTGACTGCCCGAAAAGGTATGAGTATCCGGGGCCGTCACCCCTACACGATCAAAGAATCCCCACGCGTTGAACACGGTTTGAATTTGGTCTCCGCTGCCCCAGTGCTGTCGATACCCCTTCTCTGCGCTCGTCAAATTCCGCCGAAACGCCGTGGGTACGCCTAGGGGAGCCATTCTTTTCCCTCCACTGATTTGGGTGCCTGTTAGCTGAAGGCATCGTCCTCACTGTCGGCGTAGTCTTTATAGGAATTTCGCGGCTGCGTTCGTCTCTCGGCTCGAGCCCGCCACGTATGGCCCGCCAACTCTGCTTCGGCTCAACTCCCCCTCCGCCCCCCCCGTCTCTGCGTCTCTGGTTCGGTCTTTCCGAGTTGGTTAACGCCAACGCGAAATCGCAGACGCCAAGTGAGACATATTCCACGTTACCTGCTCGTATGGTGAACGGACGCGATACTGATCGCGCCGACGCCGGCCGTCAAATCGCCGCTATTCTTGCGGCGGCCTATGTCAGGCGACTCTGGTGCAAAATCAGCGGCGTCGGCGAAGATGGGAAAATGTCCCGCTTCGTTCCAGTTGAAGAGCTGTTCGCCGGTCGCCATTTCGAGGCGTAAATTGTGGTGCTGTGCGTTCGGTGGTACTTCAGCATAATGAGCGAGCTGGGCATAAATCCGGCCCACACAACAATACGGCGATGGGCGCGGCAGTAAACGCCGAAATTCGAGAAGCCGTGGAAACGGTACGCTCACCCGGCGGGTCGATCCTGACCGATGGAATGAGGCCGACGTCAAGGCGCGCGGCGAATGGGTTTACCTGTGCCGGGCGAGCGACAAAGCAGGCCAGACAGTGGACGTCCTTTTGAGTCGGCAACGAGATATCAACGCAGCCAAAGCGTTTCTTCGCAAAGCGATGACGGGGCTGCGGGTCCCCGCCAAGATGACGCTAAATGCGTACGCTGCGTACCATCGCGCGGTGCCCGATTTGAAGCACGATGGCGGGTTGCCGAAGCGGGTGGCAATGCCCAGCAGCAAGTACTTAAACAACTTACTCGCGCAAGATCACCGAAGAATCAACCAGCGGTTGCGGCCGATGCTGGGATTGAACAGCTTTTACGACGGCAGACATTGTAATCAGTGGTGTCGAACTGGCCGAAACAACAAAGGCGAAAACAATTAAGAAGGAGCAGTTGAAGTTAGGCAAGCAGGGCGAGCGCTGCGCCACGGTGCGTGTGCCAGGAGTTGATAACCCCCGCCGGGTACTTCACCAAGCCGATCCCCATGCCGGTATCAGGGTACACGTGATGAGGTTCTTTCGGTGGAGGGTCGTCTGGAGATGTTCGTTGGAACGTTCTTCTCAAGGGAGCTCGACCGTATCCAGGGCGGTGATATTCATCGCTTATTCTGGCCCTTATGAGCCGTGGTCCAGTTACTGGACCAGCCAGTTGCCTGCGATGCGCCAAGGGGATACTTCGCTGTTGGTGGTTTGGAGGGCGGTCCAAATGCCGTTGGCTCCGGTGAGGCCGGATTTCATGGTGATGTTCAGGTTGAGGGCCAGCACTCCGTCGGCCAGCGAGGCGCTGGAGCCCTGCGCGCTCACGCGGCATTGGGAATTTTCGATGGATTGATTACTGGCCAGGGACAAGGTGGTGACGTTGGCGGGGTCGCCGTTGTCGGGAAACAGTAGAATCAGCCGGCCGGGGGCGAAGTAGGCGATGTAGCAGGCCTGGCTGGCGCTGAGGGCGGAGTTCGCCAGGACCCAGGCGGTTGTAATGCCGTTGGCGGAGCGGAACGTGGCGCTGACGGTCTGGCTCGATGTGGCGATGCCAGGCTGGGGTAGCGGATCCGTGCGGGGGAGGGTGAGGCTGGCTTCGGGAATCTGCGCAGCGCCGAGGGTTTTCCAGCCGGAGTTCCCGGTGGCTTGGTCGCGGGCGGCCGTGTAGATTACCTTGCTGCCGGTGAAGGTGGCGGAGAAGGTGAAGCGGAGAGTGAGGGTGAGGGAGTTTCCCGAGCCTTCGGCTGAGGAGCCGATTCCGTGGACGGTGCATTGGCGGTTCCGCACTGTGGCCGTGGATCCGAGGACCAGGGGAGCGGAGAGGCCCGTGTCGGTACCGCCATCGTTAACCAGGAAGAGAACACCGGCGGGTTGGGAGTAGGCGATGTAGCAGGCGTTGCCGCCGTCGAGGGCGCTGTTGATGAGAACGTTGAGGATGTTTAGCTGCTGAGAGCCAGGGGGATTAGAGAAACGGAAAGTGAGGGTTTGGCTGGCGCCGGTGCCGTTGATCGGGCCGGAGTCGGTGGCGCTGGGTTGGGAGGGCGGCACGGCGCCGACTTGGCCGACGGTGAAAGATTTGTCGCCGATGCTGAGGGTTGCCGAGCGGGCGGCGACGGAGTTATTGGCGGCGGCAGTCCAGGAGATGGTGTTGCCGGCGGTCGAGACGGTGAGCCAGGCGGGCGGGGAGCTGACGGTCCAGGTGGTGAAGTCGGCTGGGGTG
>Ga0114966_10000196_pt1 | contig 57397 bp, 46 predicted proteins | sample M_130207_XF_Meta_FD_87029 | JGI IMG/M metagenome (GOLD analysis project Ga0114966, IMG submission 87029) | Freshwater microbial communities from Lake Montjoie, Canada to study carbon cycling - M_130207_XF_MetaG | ecosystem: Environmental > Aquatic > Freshwater > Lake | place: Lake Montjoie... | reverse complement strand
GTTCTGGTTCTGGTATGCCATCAAGGGGTGGAAGGCTTCGTAGAAAATAAATAGTAAATTATTATATTATTATTAATTATTTATATATATTAATAATAACAACAATAGAATGATTGAGCAATATAAAGTATTATTAGGATTATTCGCAATTATTCTAATATGTTCAGGCAAATTATTAAAAGATTATTTTTATCATAATCATCTTATTGAAGGAATGACTGCTCAAGCCGTTGTAACAAATCCAACGATTCTTTATCGACCGGCTATAAGTGCAACATCTGATCAAACCGGTTCAAGTTTAACCTTTCGCTTTACAACTGCCACATTAATTCCAACGAGTGGAAATTTATCGTTATCTTGTTCAAATAGTCAATTAACTGCTGCAGGTGTAGTATTACCAACAACGGCATCTAGCTATGTTGCAACTGTAACAACTACGACAAATGTAGCCGATAAGCCTATTTCGTCATTTACTGCATCACCGGTAGCCGGAGCTACATCAACGACCGTGACATTTACACCATCGTTTGGTGCAAACGAAGTAACAAGCGCAGTTCAACAAATGTCCGTAGGCACTACTATTCAAATTGTTGTGAGTGGTGTAACAATACGTAAAGCGACAGCCTCTAGCGACAATACAAGCAAAACTATTATATTTACGATAGCTGGAGTAGCTACCGATTCTACTACTGTAAATGTTACTATTGAGCCTCCAAAAGTTATTGGTATCGCCGGATCTTCGTCCAGTACAAGTGATATAGAATCTGCATTAACTGGATTAGACGCAGCTATTACAGCAGATCCAACGAATCAATCGCTAATTAACGCAAAAAGTGCATTAATTCAAATATTGACAGACACATATGGTACTGTCGCCGGAGCAGGAGCAATATTCAATAGTGGTAGCTTATATGATGCACAAAAAACAGCACTCGATTTTATATCGAAAGAAAAAGCACGAACAGATAAAAACGTTCAAATACTCGAAACTGATAACAGTAATAAAAAACGTATGTCGCAAATAAACATGTATTATACTCAAAACTACCAGGCAAATACTGAAATTATGAAGTATATTATTTACATGTCTTTCGCATTAATTGTTTTAACACTTTTAAAGACAAAGGATTATATCCCTTCATCTATTGCAACTTTAGGGACAATATTTATTTTAACATTAGGTTCAATCGTTATCGGTAAAAAACTATTTGATATCTTACGCAGAAATGATATGGAATTTGACAAGTACGACTGGACATTTGACCAGGACAAACTTGATAACTCAAAATTAGTACAAACGAACGCAAATCCTGCAGATTTAAGTATGCTTGCAAGTATGAACACTCCTGCACCATGTTATGGCCCAGGTTGCTGTGATTCTGCAGGGACAACTTGGTATGAAAAAGGAAAGAAATGTATGACTACCGCCGCTGCCGCTGCTGCTGTTGCGGCTGATACAGCTGCTGCTGCTGCTGCAACCACTCCGGCTGCTGCTGCCACCACTCCTGCTGCCGCTACTGGAACGTAAATCTATTTCCACCGGCAAATCTCAATAACCTTTTTATTTTCATGTAAATTTTATAATCTAATATTTATAATAGTAGATTATAACGACAATAAAATGGGGAAACTAGATGAAGCAATAGAAGAAAGTGAAGACGCGTCTGATAAGGATAAACAAGCAGCGCGAGAAGGTCGAAATATGATGGCTGAATCTGCATCAAGTGGAAATGACGCAGTCGCCGATGATGGAAGCGGAGGTGCAGCTGGATCTATGAATGTAACCAACGACCTTGCTGACATAAAAAAAAATGTGAATATTGCAAATAAATTTATAGAGAAAGGCGGAGTATCCGGATCTAAAAAAGATAATTATGACATTTCTGTTGCATATAATGAGTGGATAAACGCTAGAAATAATATGAAAACCTGCCCAAATAAACTAAAAGAATCAAGCATTCGATATGTTGCATTAGTCGATGGTAAAGCCTCTGAAAATGAAATTCAAAGTATGTATAAATCAAAGGAGCAAATAAAAAAAGAATGTGACAACACACCAAACATATTATTGGAAAAAGCTACTATATATTTAGAAGTAGATCGTCGCGTCAAAGAAAACCAAAAAGCCGAACAGAATAGAATGCCTGTAGAAGGTTTTCAATTTAGGTCCGAATTGGGCCCAATTAATAAAAAATCCGGTTTTAGTGTATATGAAAATTTAGATGATGGTGACGACATTTTCTCAGGAGTAACCGGAATCACCGGTGATACTACCATAGAAGAAATAACCCAAGAAGGTTTTGATTGGTATCGAGGTAAACCTCGTTCAAGTGGTGTTACTATTGAAAATCCACGCTTACCTCTCTATACAGAACAAAATACAAACACAGGGCCGGGTACTGGAATATTGAAATGGGATAATTTTTACACAAATTGCAAAATACAAGGTGATCCGGCAATAGTTGCATCATGCGAGTCTGCGATGAATAATAAAAATACATATATTAAAGCAATCAATAACTTATTTTTTGAAGCTGACACACTAATAAATGTTCTGTATCAATTAAATACATCTGGTGGCGCATCAGGATCTAATTCTGGAAGTGTTAGTAGTTCAGACAACGCTGAACGCATTAAAGTGTTAAAACAAGTAGTAGATAAACAATCATCGGAAATCGATATTTATAAACAGAAAGCGCAATATAGTTATGAAGAATATAATTCATTAGCCGGGATCGAAAGCACTCTGTTATTTATTTATTATGCACTAGTCATTATATACGTAACGTTGTTTCTTAGAGATTGGTTTTTATCTAGAATGACTTTTGACATACGTAATGTTATTTTATTGCTTATAATTATTTTTTACCCGAATTTTATACTTACATTTGTAGTATGGTGTCTTACAGGATTAAGTAAATTTATTCATTTGCTTGGTATAAAAAATGTAGAATTCTGGTGGTAATCAATCATAATAATGACTATTGTTATTATTATTGGTATTATTGGTATTATTATTGCTCTTGACGTCGTCGGTTTAACACTCGTCTTCTTCTTCTTCATCTTCATATATAATCTTGCAATTTTTCCAACCCTTACTTGTAATTTTGCCAAACTTCTTCGTCATATAATCATACAATTCGTTACTTTTTGGTATATTTTTACCCCTTTGAATGACATACCACTTCTTGAATTCTTCGTACAATTCAGTCTTCTTGATAACCGACCCTTCATCTGCTCGAATCTTGTCGCGAAAGAACTCAGACAAGTAATCTTGATTATTTCTATACTTATTACTGCTAGACATAACTACAGAACATGATTTAACCGTTCCTCCCGTTTCAAATGCCTTCTTGACTAACATAGACATGAAGATATTCGCCCAAATCTTCAATTTCACGTCCAGGTTCTTATCGATCATGAACTGATATGGCTCGTCAGGGTCATCGTCTTTTGGTTCTTCGCAAAACTTAGACTTATAATTGCACAAACGAATTCGACGCCAAGTACCATCATCATTACTATTGATATCAAACAATACATTCGTACATACAACCAGTTTAAATTGTGGAACAAACGATATGGTATTTTTAAAGAGCGCTCGAGCATTCATCTCGTCACCACCAGTTATTTCTTTCAAAATACCTTCGTTAATACGGTCTCCTTTCGTTGGCTCTTGCATAACTGCATAACGCACACCTTTCAGAACTGCAAGCTCCGGAGAAGCTCCACCGATCATCGCGCGTTTTTGTGTGACCGCAGTAATCGGCAAAACCGCTTTGTATTCACCCAACGCAGCAGACATCAATTCGATCAATTTAGATTTGCCGTTACTTCCACCACCGATATAAATATTAAATGTCTGGTCTCGATTTACACCAATCAACGTCGATGCAAGATGTTCCCACATATAATTTCGTAACTCCTCTTCCGGGAATAATTGCGCCATAAATTCATTAATTTCGTCGATTAACTTCTTATGTTTTGTTTCGTCCAACGTAACATAATCAATCTTCGTCGTCTTCGACAAACTATCATCAGGCTGACCTCTTCGAAATATCTTTTGATTGAAATCGATAACGCCATTTTTAAAACAAAGCAAATGTGGTTTTGTATCGATAGACTCTACGAAATCCTTGTCGTAAAATTGCTCTCGAACCTCACGCATAATATTATTTTTAAAACTGGTTGTTTTCAGTTTTGTGCAAATTTCAACGATACGACGTGACCTTTTTCTTGAAGACGTATATTGTTCAGATGTAGGATCTAATCCTGACGTGAAATCCATTATCTCTCTATGTTTTCGCGTATAAATGTCATGCATGTCCTTTGAAATTAGCGCACGCAAAGTATTTCCCTGATCACATTCAACCCAACGGTGTTTATCATATTCATACCAGAGATTATCCTTTACACTCACACACACAAACCGATCCTTGAATATCGTATACAATACTGTCGCTAAGTCTACATCGGTTGATGCATCATTTGTCGTCTCGTTACATATTGTCTGATGAATATAGTTGTCGATTGTCTCTTGACGAATACGATTATACTCATCAATACAATCATTTTTTGCCCAGTACATGATAGATCTACGAGTCAAGCCATCGGGATTATAAACAAACCCATTCCATGTATCGTAATGCTTCATTATGTCATCAAATGAGAACTTGGTGGATTTTGTGCTGAAAAGCATCCAAGTCAGAAATAGTTTATCGCTCGTATTATGAAGAGCTAGACCAACGCGAAGCCATTTATCGTACGGTTCATAATAGATTTGCGGGAGAGCCATCGCATAATAATGCGTTTCTTTAATTTCATATTCCTTTGGCTCAAGTGATGAAAGCATCGTTTCTACAGCAACATTCAAGTCAGAAATATTCTGTATTTTATCCATCATAACGATGCCATTTTGCACACAACCGTTTCCTCCACCATTTACAACCAGTCGGACTTTTCGACCGTCGCCACCACCAGTACTCCGCTGTTTTTGCTGATTCGCAAGACCGTCAAACTCCGCTTTAAGTGCAGTATTTCCATTAATCAACGGATATAATGGATATATAAAATCAAGCGTTTCTTGACCCGGCGTTGTGGTTGCCCCTGCGAGTTGCGGAGAGGACACGGCAGATTGAACAGACAATTTTGCAAAATTATCTTTGACATTAAATTTGCCCTGTTTCTCTTCACGATATGACCATGAAGAATCTCCGTCGTCCTCACTATTTTCTTCTGAACCATCACTAGTAATCTTATTACGCGACATAACGAAATGATATTTCATCATATATGCCTTATGCCCAGGTTTTCTTGAACCATATAATTGCCAGTTCGTATGACCACGAGAAATACCTTCGTCCAATACATCATTCCAACTATTTGTGATCGGTAAATCTGTCCATATTTCGGGCAACTCTTTCAACATTCTCGAGCGCAACATTCTCTGTATCGGCCGATCCACAGTCATACCAATCATCATATGAATTCCGTCCTTTGTAACATCGTCTAATTGGTTTACATCTGATTTTTCAAATATATAAACAGGAATGTCAACGTTATCTGGCAGTTCGACAAGTGTCGCCAAAGTATCAAAATACACACCCATCATGTCAACAATATGCTCTTTTGTGTGCTGACGCTTAGTTATACTTGTATCATACCTAAAATCAAAATCCACCATTATTGGACCACGTTTAGGGTTTTGTTTTTCTGTTAAATATTCTTGCTTACCATGCTCAAATACATGGCCGTAATACTTGCTCCAGAAAATTGGCAAGACGCACGGCGGAATCATGTATGCCCCACCACCGATATTAAGTGCCTTGTCTCCAATCCTTGTATGCGTAAATGCATCGCCAGGTTTCGAAATATGATGTTTCATAAATTGTTCATATGACATACTTCCGCATAATGATAAATATGCAGCAATACTTTCGTTATTTGTACTCCCGTCAGATATTTGATCTACTACAACACCATGTTGTTGACTCATATCGTTATTAATTATACTGAAAATACTCTTTAATCGTTACTGAAATACGCTGTTTTGTTTTAATAATCTGGTTATAAAAGCTATGTCAATCAGAAAGATATAACACACTTGTTTATAATATATATAGTCAAGTTTTTATATCTCAATTTTTCTAAATACCATCCCCAAAAAATGGCCAATTTAGTTTTTAAACATTCAACTTTGCCAAAAAATTAGGTTAGTTTTCTAAAATTATTTTGGATTTTTTGAAAAAAATACTTTTGTAAAAAAGTGCGTCCAGACGGTAAATTTTTTTTTTGAAGCTAAAAATATATGATTTGCAGCATATATCGTCACAAATCGATTTTTGTGACTGACCGACATATATTCTAGACGGATTAAAATTTAACCACACGATATATCGGTTCGATCATGTGAAATGCTAGATTTAATGACCGATCCCCCGAAATATTATGTGGGTATGACAATAACCGAAGACGTAATAATAAACATAAAAACAAAATGTTATTATTACTATCAAATATATCAGAATGGATTCAACAACTACAGGAGATGAAACCAAGACGGTTACGATTTCAAAAGAAACAATACTTCGACTGTTAAAAGATATCCGATATGTAATGACAGATCAATCTTTGGAATCAGACGGAATTATGTATAAACATAGCGAAACAGATATCTTGACTGGTTATGCGTGTATTGTCGGGCCGAGTGACAGTATTTATGCTGGTGGTTATTATTTTTTCCTGTTTAAATTTCCGACAAATTATCCGCATTCTCCTCCAATTATTTCATACTTAACAATTAATGGTAATATTCGATTTCACCCGAATTATTATGCAAACAAAAAGGTATGCTTATCTATTATAAACTCATGGCGTGGTGAACAATGGACGGGTTGCCAAAGCATTAGATCTATATTAACTATTTTTCAGAGTATTTTAGACAAAGAACCTCTCTTACATGAACCTGGAATAAAGCAACAACATCATGATTTTAAATCGTACCACACGATAGTTGAATACAAAAATTATGAGTTTGCATGTATGCAATTATTGACGGATCTAAAAGCAAATATTTCTATTGAATATTCTTCCGAGTTTGAAGATTTCATGTTGCGTCAATTTGATAAAAATAAAGATAATATACGTAGGAATATTGAAAACAACTCTAAGACAGTTGCGCCAATCGCATATCGAATATCATTATATGGCGGTATCATATGTAATGTTAACTATTCTGAATTATTAGATTACTATGACAAGATTTTTTATCCAAAAATTATCGGAAAAATGAAGAAACATGAATGATGATGTTTTGCTACTACTATAAAAGGATTTTAATTGGAATATTATATTTAAATTGAAGGTAATAATAATATAAATATAATATAATAACGACTATAGTCAACCCGCGCGAATTACATTTCAGCGAAGCGTTATATAAAATCAAATGCACTTCTGTACAACTTGTAGTAATATGTATTACATCAGCATCACGCCTGAAAATGAACTTCAGTATTATTGTCGAAATTGCGGAAATGTCGATAATACAATTGCATCTGATAATATTTGTGTTTCTAAGGTGAACATGAAGAAAACTACAACTACGCAATCGTTTGCTCATGTTGTTAATAAATATACAAAACTCGACCCGACACTACCGCGGATTAAGACGATTCGTTGCCCGAATGACGAATGCATTAGCAATAAATTATCCGCACAATCGGCAGATCCATCTGTTAAGAAAGAGGAAACCGAAGTAATTTACCTTCGATATGATGATACTAATCTTAAATATATCTACTTATGCACCAAATGCGATAAGGTATGGAATACTGAACAACACTAAATAAAAATGTAACAGCGTCTTGACATCAACTACGTCGATCGCGCGATGTCTTTGACATTTTATTACTTTTTTTCATAAATATATGTAAAATTGAAACATAATAAAGTAATTTAGTATGTATATATAGACCTATACTTTTGGTTGACATGCCGAACAAATCCAAATTAGATGAAGAAATTGAAGACGTTACGAATATTGTAGATAAATCAATCGATGACCCAGAAGCTGGTGGTCTAGATTCTGATCAGGACGATGATATTGCGGGTAGTGAATCCGATGCGTCTTCTACAAACGAGTCCAAATCACAAAATGACGATGACGACGATGACGATGATGAGACAGAAGATGCTAATACAGATGATGAAGATGCAGGCGACGATGAAGATGTGGCAAAAGAAAAAAACGATGAAGATGAAGATGAAGATGTCATTCCAAAAACTGCTAAGCAGCTAAGAGTAGCTAAAAGGCGTGCATTATCTAAAAAAAATATAGAAGATGATTTAACTCTTCTGGGGGTTCCGCACGGGTTGAACTTTGACGATGATGAAGATGAAGATGAAAGCGATGAAGAGCACGATGATGAGGAATATTTCCAAAAGTTGAAATCGGACGTTCGTCAAAACTTTGCCGAGACATATCACCCAGAATCATTTTCGCATAATTACGATGAGATTCAAACTCTATCTAGGGTGATTAGAAACAGTTTTGGTGTCATTATCGACGACTTGCATCGTACGATTCCGTTTATGACAAAATATGAAAAAACCCGCATTTTAGGACAACGCGCAAAACAATTGAATGAGGGCGCGCCTCCTCTTATTAAAATAGACTCAACTGTTATTGACGGTTACTTAATCGCTGTAAAGGAATTAGAACAGAAAAAGACCCCTTTTATCATTCGTCGTCCACTTCCGAATGGCGGTTCAGAATATTGGCGTGTACAGGATCTTGAGATCTTATAAATTAATTATTGTATTGTATATAAATACGTCTTGTTGATTACGTTTTACACATCAAGAAGACGTCGGTGTAATGGGCTGATATGATATATCGTATGTTGATGTTATAGAAAATATATCTAATGAATCTGGCTGAATAGTTGATTTTGTTATTTTTGTTTCATATTCATCTATACACAAATTTCGAATATTTTCATCGGAACTTATAGAGTGGATATAATCACTATCATTACTTGTAACACTCTTTGTTAATGATTCGTTTGATTTACTATGTTTACGTGGGGTGTCTATACTACAATTTCGTAAATAATTGATTGCAAAATCAAAAAAATTAGCACATGTTTCTCGTTTATTATTTTGATTTGATGCAGCAGACGTAGAAAATGTAGATTCATTTGTAGATACAGATGTGTCTGTGTCACACGATGCCGATGATTCACAACTGTCGCATCGTGGGATTCCCATTTTTGTTGTATTCATTTATATAATATGTACAATATTATAATTAACACTTCCATCGTTTGCCACATTCTAAACATGTTACAAATGTAGTCATAGGTTCATCTGCTGACCTGGTTTGAAGTTGATAGTACGTACACTTTTTAGATTTACACTTGTTGCAAGTGAAATTGTCGGTGGAAGCTTCGATGTTTGGCTCGTATTTTTTCTTGTCACGTATTTTTTTGTCGTCAATTAGCTGCTTCCATTTTTCCGGGCAAATATCCTGATGAGTCATAAATGCAAACTCTTGTGATTTAATTTGTTCGGTAATTACCAAATTCGCAACATCTGGTTTTTTTAAATTAATATAAACGGATCGAAGACGATCGATATATAACGTGACGAAATATGGATTTGACCATTTTTTTACAATATTCTGTTTTGTTGCGGTCTGAATTGTCCAATTATACACACCTTTCTCGATATTTGATGCAAATGTATCATCATCATTCAGTAGTGGAGTGAATCTCTTTCGAACTTGATTTCTAAATTCATCTGGATTTGCGATACTTGTAATAGTTGACATGCGTCTTCAATCCCTAGAACGAACCGTTATCTTATATATAATAATACATCGAATTCTCTTTAATCAATTTTATAAAAATTATCATTATACAATATTTATAAAATATGTTTCAAATAAGTAATTAACAACTAACTCGAGAATGATCGTTGTTTACGGGTTATATTTATATTTTCAATCAAAACAAAACTGTCATTTTTACTATGGAATATACATCTCCAGTTTTTATTATTTGAAATTTCAGTTATGATTTGTTTTCCTTTAATATTATTTATATCAGTAATAAAAATATACATAGATCGATCTTTTATAGCTTGGAAATCAAAGTACGTCGTACAGTCGCCACCGTCCAATAAAACAAAATCAAAAATTTCAGGTAATTCTGGCCTTTCTAAAAATAAATTACATTTTTTCATATTATCCATATCAACATCAAATTGCGCTTTGATATCTTCATTATTTAAACATTCAGGAAATAAATCGTAGAAATTAGAAGGTACTTCGTTCCACAAGACTTCATTTAAAATATGTACATTTGGATTATCAATATACAACTTTGCTGCATTTTCACATTTTTCTTTATTACATTCGAGACTATAAAAGCTATAACTATTATCATTAAACCTATCATTAAATGCATTTAAAAATGTTTTGGTAGAACCCATACCATTCCAAGTTCCGATCTCCAAAAATGTTTTTAATTGAGTATTTTTCGCAAAAGCACAAATATGAAAACACTGTGAAGTGTTTATCATTCGGCCAACATTATTGCTAAGATCTAATAAATATTGTTCTGTTTCATTTTGGGTCCACGACATTAAAAAAATAGAATACTTATATATCAAATACCGATATTTATATTTATATTATTATTATTATTATAATATTCTAATCATTTAATCGTATTCGTCCTCAACCAGTTCATCTTCGCTTTCTTTGGCTATATCTTCTGTTTTGATATTCTTTGCCTTTCCTTTTGGCTTCCCTTTTGGTTTTGCAGAACGTAAATCAACTTTCGGCTTTTCTTGAACTTCAATCGTTATTATATTTTCTTTTGTATTTAATCCCGAATCATTAACATTCGAATCTTCTACATCAGGTTCGTTATCTGATTCGATTTCATTACTGTTCAACGTACTTTCTGTTTCTGTTTCTGTTTCAAATTCACTTTCACTAGTTACACGATTTTTGCGCTTTGAACCGCCACCGCTTGATGTTGATAAATCATCTTCAACAACAAAATCGTCCTTCAAATAACCATTTTTTGTCTTTTTTGATGCAGGAACCATGTCCAATTCATCTATTTCATTTTCATCTTCTTTTGCAGTTGCAGAAAGGTCTTCAAATCCACCAAACAATTTTTCATAAATAATGTCCCATCGATCTAGAGTTAAATTACATGTGATCTCTTTATCAATACGCGAAACGAGCGCGATACTTCCAAAAAATAAGATATGGTCGATCGGTGGAGGTAATTCATATTTATTCTCATCTCCAGCCCTACCATCAGTTTTACCCCATACATCAACATATATATATTTTGGCACATCTTCTTTAATACTTTGCCTCAAAATATTGGAACGTTTGTTTCGAAACCGGTACGTATGATAACAACTAAACCCACTCGATTTTGTATTACCACATTTTTTTGAAAGAAGTTCGGTCAATTCTCGAATACCAACAATCGTATTCGTTTCTACATTCATCTCCTTTGCTTTACCAGATTTCGAGATAACAATTATACCGGTTTTATCAATAATATTTTTACTGGATTCTGGCATGGCTTGATTCGAAAGGTCACAGAACAATAATACGATTATATATATGTATAAATAGTTTCTATATCAATTTATTCGAAATAATCAATTAATAGATATATTCAACCTGTGATGTTTACGTTTAAATAACCCAACAACCCAACCCAACAACCCAACCCAACAACCCAACCCAACCCAACCCAACCCAACCCAACCCAACCCAACCGTATATGTATTAAATATAAATTGTTATTGAATATATTGCATATCACATTATTAATAAAGATGTCTAATGTATCGAATAATATGGTTCGGCGTCAAAAGAAGAATCAAACTGCTCGCCAGGCCATGATGATTTCTGGGTTACAGACTATCTATCGTAATGATTCTAATAGTAATGCAGTTAAAAAAAATATACAAAGTGAACGACGAATATTTTTTTTAGATATAAGTTTAACTGAGATAAATGAAAAATACGCAAAGATCCATCAGATTATCGAAAATGGCCGCCTCCGACCCAAAGGTACAGAAATATTTTTTTTAAACAAAAAACATGAACATTTAATAATTAGTGATAAATGTATATATGAAATAAAAACCGAAAAGATAAAACAACAGGCAGCCTCCAATCCATTACACAAACAGCATCACGATATAAATACGGCGTATAAACAATATCTTCAACCAAAAATACTAATTGACGGTGAAACAACTACAATCGAAGTAAACTCAACTATAATTCATGATTCAACAAAACAAACGGAATATACTGTTCCTGTATTAATCGATGAAAGTTATTTTAAAATACCTGAACAGACCACAGATCAACCTATTTATACTCATCACATTCCAACAGATCATATATACATTACTCGAGTAAAACATATTATCCGATTTCATAATAATGCACCGAATGCATTTGTTTTTATATTTGATGAAACCGAAAAGCGTATTATTGATTTCTATATGACTACTGAAAACGGAATTCTCTCGAATAATGATAAATTGAACAATTCATTTAAGGACGATATGATTTCGTTTTTATTACAGTTCAAATTATGTTCATAATATACACATTAAAAATACAAAGACATAATTATATTAATAATAAACAAGGAATAAAATGATATGGTTACTTCAAAATGTCGTATTTTCTATAAGTTTAATCGTAATACTGCATTATTTGTATATCTATTTCAAAGCTACATTAACATCTCCAAGAGTAAAGGATCTCATACATTGTCCGAAACAAAAATATGAAACGTTATTTGATACGATTGAGAGGGGGAATCGTGGAAGTGCAGATTTTTCATCGATAGTTCCACAAGGAAGCAGTTTAGGAATACCCGCTCATCTTACTATGCATTCTAATAATTTACCTTATACATCTCAACACAATAATGCTAGTGGCGATGATTCGAGCAATATCAATAATCCTAATCACCAATTTTCAGATAATCAACCGATTTCAAACGATAATATGAAATCCGAACTAAAAGCGTATTTAAAAACTCTTGGATTAAAAAAACAATCACAAAATCATTTTAAAATTCCATCTATTTCAAATTGAAACGTCGAAATGAGTAAAATGAGATTATACACGAATTAACTAAGTTAAAGCAAATTTGTTAATAATATTAATAATACATCATACATTATGCGTGTGTTACAGTCAGCCGAAGCGGCAGGTTTACTTAAATATTTTCCCCAAACGCGACTTTCTTATGAAGTAAATGTTCATAAGAAAGATGAAACATATAATGATGAATGTTTTATTATACCAAAGGGTAGAAAATGTGTTGCATGGGCAACCGAATGGAATAGACAAAAAATAATTGCGATTATCGAAATTGCACCTACAGTTAATCGTGGCGCGAATACACAAAGATATAATAATAATCAAAAATATCCACAACAACACACACAATCGACCGGTCAAGATTCATTCTATTATTTCAATCAAGCAAACGGTTGGACACCTGGACAAGTAACAATCTATGATGTATGCTTTCATGGGTCTTTATCGTATGGATCTGTATTTTCCGGTACTCTATTTAAAGCTACAAAACCCCAAGGACAGATACCATGTTTTTGTATTCAAAATATATATTGGTATAAGGGGGAACAAGTATCAACGATACGGTTTAATGATTATGTTCGTCTATGCGAACAACTATTTGGTGAGCATAATATTCGCCAAGTATCATATACTACAAACGGGATTATATTTGGATTACCAGTAATGTGTGCGAATGAACATAGTGCAGACGAAATTGTTTCATCATTACCTTATAGTGTATATTCTATTCATTTTCGTACGAATAATATGCATTCTGCGCGAGTCCATCAAAAGGTATTACTTATTAATGTTAGGCAACCCGAAACAATATATCAGGCATCTACTACGAAACATATTATTGCTGAAAGAGAACAATACCAACAACAACGAACACCTACTTCCACTATGTTATCAAAGATTCCGGTAATATCACCAAAAATACCGTTCGTAAAACCGAACGATGACATGTTAACTAATATCCAAGCAGTATTTATTGTTAGACCCAATATTCAAAACGATATTTACGAATTATTTGTTAAACTGACAAATCGATCATCGATGTCGCAATCATCGTTGCAACCATGCACCTTTCATAATTTTGCACATATACCAAATTACAAAACTAGCGCGATGATGAACTCGTTATTTCGCAAAATAAAGGAAAATGATCGTCTGGATACGATGGAAGAAAGTGATGACGACGATGAATTCGAAAATATTGAACAGGATAAATTTGTATCATTAACAACAGAATATAAAATGGTATGTCGGTTGAATAAAAAGTTTTGTAAATGGGTGCCGATTTCAGTTGTTTCACAAGGTACTTCGGTGACCCAAGACGTAATTACCGATGTTAATATCAAACAGCACGAATTAAGATACTTACCTAAAAAGTATACTAAACGATAATAAATACATTCATATGATTAATATAACCGTGGCCTGTATTATGATGTCGTCTTGCAAATTTAAAAACATAGTTCCAATCATACAATTGTTGAATAAAAAGGTGCCGAATATAAAACCATATTATAGCGTTTCTTTGTCGTCATCACCGAGTCTAATGAAGTATTTAACAACAAATCGGGTTGGATTATTGTCTGGATCGTCAACACTTATACACAATACATTACCTTATTCGTTGTCATCGTCGTCGACGTCGTCGTCATCGTCGTCGTTGTCGACTAACCCGATTATATGCAATAATACAAAACGTTCTACCATAGATATCCTGTATTCAAAACAATCAAATATTCAACAATATGTGGTTTCGAACGTTACGGAATTGAGAACATTATACGCGTTTACGCCGAATGCATCATTTTGGATAAAAACGAATACGTCACAAGATGGAATAAACGAATCTAAGAAGATGTTCAATTATGTATGGGAAAACAAATGTTTGTATAGTGGATTATATTATGATGTAACTGAATTTTCAAATGAACATATTCCGGCTTCGGCATATTCCCATAAAATTGCCATGAAATACATATTTAGCAATTTGTTTCCTCATCTTGACGAAATCGGTTTACGGTTACATAACATACACATAAACGGATGTAATGAAATTACGAGTGTGCAAAGTATGATCGATTTACATTCTATATTTAAAGAGTACCAAATTTATAGACAATTATCGAAAAGGGGTATTGCGTTACAGTTGTCGGTAGATAAACTGTTTGATCTACAATTATTAAGAGAAGAGAAGATTTATAATTGAACCAACGGCGAATTCTGGTTAGTGTTATTATTTTTTATTTTAGTATAGTATAATAATTGATATTTCGTTATAATGCAATCACTTTTAGGCGGTTCCCCGAAGCGTGGATCACGTAAAATTCGTTTATCTGGTGAACACATGAATCTCCAGCCATCGGCACCGATCAGCGGGCAAAAGATTCGTAAAATTAAACCATTTCGTTTTCGTCCTGATCAAAAAATGTATTTAGATCGGCTGCGTTCGTCTCCTTGTCGTAGTGTAACCGAGAGAAAATGCAAGAGTCGTAAATTAAGACAAAAGTGCAAGATGGCGAAGGGTCAAAAGCGTTCGTTCTGTCGTAGAAGGACCAATAAGAACTACCGATAAACTACCAATTGTCGTGAATCATATAATTAATATATTTTATTAATTATATTATTCCAAACAAAATACAAATGGCGGCTGATAATTTTTTAAAGGTTAATCCATTAGCCGAACATAACGGAAATATTGCATTATCTAGCAACGAAATTCCAACCGTAGGCACCGGGAGCTTTTACCAGGGGCAGGGAGGACGCGCGTTTGTTCAAGGCGGTGGTGGTGGTTCATACTATGGATTCAACGTTGGTGAAAACGGTACAGAACATACAAGAGGATCATATGCACCTATCGTTATAGGTAATAATGCAAATGCGTCATCATCGAATATGTCTTTGAAAACTGGCGGCGGTAAACACCGAAAGAGGTCGTCAAAACGTAAGACCAAAAATCGTCGTCTTCGATATTCTTCCAGAAAATACATAAAAAAAGGTAAACGTCGCGCAAATACTATTCGCAAACGCATGTTATCCAAATATTATAAATCTCATAAAATGCAACGAGGCGGTGCTCCACAGTTTCAGTCAAACGGCGACATGATTGTAGGGTGGGGTGCACCAAACGGCAGTAGTCTACAAACAGAACCAAATGCTGCATATTCAGTTGGTGGGACGGTTACACCAGCGACAACGGCTCTTGCAAACCCTGCTCAGGTGACTGCCTATAACAGCGCACACCCTGTATTATAAATATTCGACATTCTCATTATAATTCTCGTTATCATGTTCATTCTTCGAGTTGAATCAAGCATCGTCCATTTGTTTTTGGAATGGTTGATTTTATTTTTGCTTTTGCCTTTGTTTCGGTCGAAATCGTTAGACTACCATCATCTTCATCAATTTCTATGATATCAGCGTCCTGTATAACAACGTCCAGATGATCATTCGATACTGTTTTTCCTAACGCATTTGAACTCGTAATCACCGGCGGTTGATACTTTACATTCCACTTATCAGAATAATACCCTTCACTATCCGTCATAATAATCTTATACCTTTGCTTGATATAATATGTCTGTCGTTTTAGCCACTGTGCCCGAAATACGTCCTGTGGATCAATTATATCGATTACTAATGGCGATGCATGTTTCACACGCAAAATTCTACCAACCGACTGACACACGTCCGTTTTCGGCGAAGCCATGATCAACGTTGTTAATGTTTTTATATCCAAACCCTCCGACGCCATCGCGTATGTAGCAACAATAACCTTTTTACTTTCACTCGCTTTTAACGCAGCTTCCTTCATACCACCAACATAAAATCCGACTGTTGCGATCTTACGATGTTCAATAGCATCATGAAAATAATCTAGAAGAGAACGATTATGCGCAAGTATCATGATTTGTTGATCTGGATTTGTAGCAAGTTCCTTTTTAATCACATCTAATATGAACTCACTACGACGGTTATAATTACATACTTTAGATATCATCGTACTAAATTTCGGATTGCCACGATAATCATACTCTGTCGCATTAAATTCCGAGTCTTCGACTTTATACTGGATTCCCTTCACTAATACACTATGCGTCGTTGTGTCATTTTTCTCCTTATGAACAACATCGCCGAGAAAATGCTTGAAAACTTTAGTCAATCCATCTTTTCTTACCATAGTTCCAGACAATCCAAGTGTATATTTAGTAACTATTTTCATCATACATCGACAAAATACTTCCGCCGACATATGATGACATTCATCGTAAATGGATAGCCCAAATGTGTCGAACATATCTTTAGGATATTCTTTCATAGATAACGACTGCAGCATTCCAATAACGATATCCTTATTATCAATATCAATCGTCTGCCCCTGTATCATTCCGACTCGTGCGGTCGGAAGAAACTGTTGGATTCTCTCGATCCACTGGTTTAAAAGGAAACTTTTATGCACAATAACAAGAGTTTTCAGACGAAGACGAGAGATTATATTCAACGCCATTACAGTTTTTCCTTTACCCGGGTCAACATCGAGTAATCCGCCACCACCCATACCCCGGTTTTCAGGCTTCGTTACCTGATGTATATATTTATCTATGATAATCCGCTGATATTCTCGCATATCACCAGAGAATTCGAGAGATTCATGGACTGATATTCCGTGAGGAATCCTTGTTTCCTCCGGCATTCCGTATATTTTAGTCCCATAAAACCGAGGAATGTATATTTTTTTGGTACATTCTCTATAAATTGGAAATTTAGGCGGCTGAACAGGCGCTTTAGGAATATATGCACCGACAGTCAGGTCGTCCTTTAATAATTTTATATCTGATGCGTCCATACATTCTTTCAATAGCGTATATCCTCTCGGACCATAATAGGTTGAAACAGTTTCCGCCATTATTGAATTATCGGTAAATATCAATATGGAATATACCCTATCTCGATTATAATCGGTCTCGATTGTAAAATATGAGTTATGTATAGATTAATATAGATTAATATGTTTATGTTCGAGAGATTTCAATTATATGTAATGTTAGTTTTAGAATATACAAAATAAAATATAAAATTATCATATATTAATAAGAACAAACAATATTAATAATGGATACTTTCCGTACTTTGATGCGTCAAGAAAAGCAGCATGAAATGGTTATATTTGTGCTGCTTGTTTTATATATCGTATTCACTCCCGCAGTTCCTTTAGGTATAGCAGAATATGCTGAGAGTTTGTACGGACAACTTTTTGTAGTTATTATCGCAATTACGATATTTTTGAGCACAAATCCGGTTGTCGGTATTTTAGCATTTTTTGCAGCGTATGAATTTATTCGCAGATCGAGTCATGTTACCGGTACATTCGGCGTTGAAACTTTCTCACCTACCGAAAAGAAAAAGGCAGATGTAATGGTTGCTATGAACCCTGAACCATCACAAACTCTTGAAGAAGAGTTGGTTAAACAACTGGTACCGATCACCCCGAATAATGACATCGGTTCTTCTGATGGCGGATCTTTCCAGCCAGTTCTCGGCCCTCTTTATGGTGCAACTGAACCCGATTATGACGGTGTTATGTAATTAGGCAACCGGTTTGTTATGTTATTTTATTAATTTTTCGTATTTAATAAAATATTGTTTATTTTTTTACTATTATCTAATCGTTGTTGATAGTACGTTCAGCCTCCACCACCGGCACCACCGCCGTCAGCAGCAGCCGCCGCCGCAGCAGCTTCTTTTCTTTTACCCCACCAATTTAAAAATCCAAATCCAACTGCAAATATAATGATTGCTACAAAAACTCCAAATAGAACACCTATAAACGTTTTAAACGAATTACTCGCCATTATCCCTTTCCAATCGATACCTTTCGTTTTATCAAATTTTTCTCCATCACCAGGTGTGGCGCCTTGATACAATATTGTTCCATCATACCCAGCATTATCACATTGTAGATAATAATCGTCGCTTCCAGAATTATTTGCGCCACTTTTATTATACGAATAAAACGTTTTAGTTGTTGACATAGTTGCTTGTATTGGCTGGATTGCAGTAGATGCACGGTTTGTTGTATCAGTTAAACTTTTAATAGAATCGCGCGAAACCGTTATTGCGTCTTTTTTATGATATACAACATAAGTATGTGTTCCGGTCTTTGATATTAAATGCTTACCAGTATACGTAAAAAACCCAACTTTAGGTATAAGATCGCCTAAATTGAAATTAGTAATAGAGCTTATACTCTTAGGCGTTTCTAATGATGTTGGTAAGTTTTGTAAAATTTCATTCATAATGTTTGAACTCTGCTTACCGCTACTTCCTACATCGAGTGGAATGCTTACTATCAAATTATCTCCATTTTGACTTACATGGTATGCGAGCAATTCTGCCTTTGCTGTATCTCCGTCATATTTATGCAAAGAAGGCTGGTAGATTTCGATTCTAACTGCTTTATACCCAGTTTGATTAAATATAACTGGGTATGTAGTTGATTGATCATATGGTAATTGTATATTATTTGTGCGTTTTATTACATTACATGCACTTGGACTGTATACAAATGAAAACGTGCAACTTGAAGTACAATTTCGAGCCGGATCGCTTGCGATATTTGCTACTATATCTACTGGCGCATCATCACCAAGTGCCATTATAGGTGTATATTAGAATATCTATTTATAAGATAATATTTTGCGATTACTATATATAATATTATATATAATTTATGTATATGAAATCGAATGAAATTATCTCGGAATAAAATACGAAAATTATATAAACAAAGGAACCAGAGTTTGAAGAGAGTAAAACATTATAACAAACCTAAACAATATAAAAAATACACTACATTTAGACGAAAACAAACAGATGCATCTACATTAATATCTGCAAACAACAGTCATGATAGTGATAACCTCACGATAAATCGGTTGTCGCATTTGTTTAAAAAAACACTAAAAACGTATATACCCAAATATGAGTTATCTCGTTTAATTAAAAAATACAAGAATAAACGTAGAGGGAATAAATATGTTATGCGAGGAGGTAAATTACAGGCCAATCTTGAACAACTTATTAAAGACTATAAAGATTCGACCGATTCCGCAATAAAAGAAGTCAAATTAGGAGAAATTACAGAGTTGGTTTCTTCTGGTTTGACTGCAGGAGGATACAAGGCTGAATATGAAACATTAATAAGTGTGATATATGCGGAACCCGCTAATACTGAAGAAAAGACCAAATTATTAACTCTTATTAATCCAGCCCGTGTAGCGGAAGTAAATTCAAAAGTCGACCCAGCACAACCACAATCAATTAAACAGGTAGAAACCACATTATCTAATTCATCTCAATCCGGTAAGGCTAATGAAGCAGGAGCGAACCAACCTGCTGTATCATTATCGCCTATAGCAAAACAAACTGATGTTAAAACAGCAGCGGGAGCGGAAGCAGTACAAGTAGCAGAATCTACTGACGTCGACGCAGCAAAACAAAACGAAGGAAACGCTAGTGCACAGGCTGCAACTGACAAACAGAGTGCAGAAGGAGCAAGAGTACCAGAAACACAAGTAATATCAAAAGAATCAAAACCATTATCAAATACCCCTAGCTCTGGCTCTGCAAATGAGGAATTAGATGATGATGTTATTGAATCTGAAGTTATCGAATTGAAAGATGCATCATCATGTAAAGATTTATTAACAGCTTTGTTAAATGATCGTGAATTCAGTTATGTCACAGTAAGTAAGAGTGGTAGTGAAGAACAAATCAAAAATAAAACTAATTTTATTATCGGGGCGATACGATATGGTAGAATTCCGAAGAAGGAAGAGTCTGCAACGCCTGCAGCAGCAGTACCGGCGGAGCCAGCTGCGGAAAAATCAATACTAGATTTCACTAACGGTGAATCTGTAAGTGTCGCTGCGGGCGATCCAATAATAAAAGGTGATGGCGTATTTATTAATACGCCAATAGATGGTACATTTAATGGCGGAACAGCCGATAATATAGACATAGCTGGTATCGACAAAGGTAAATTCGGAACTATTACGTCAAAACGAGTATACAAAAAAGGCAAGCAAATCGAAAGAACTGAAGATATACCAAAAGATGTAACTTTTGATGATATTCGCGTTGAAGTCAATTTTCCGCCGGATATAACAGAAGAATCCCCAGATCTTACTCAGTATTTATATAATTTTAGCGCGAATACAAGTGTTAAAATAAAACAAACACAAGAAAGTTGTGCTGCTTTTCTTGAAAAAAATAAGGACGATGATAAAGAATCGACAAAAGATAAGATGAAGAAGGTCGCGGCTCTGCTCCCTAAAATTATTAGTCAACCGTCGAAGTTTGAGAAATTTAAAAAATTACTATCTGACAAATTTACAGGAGGAATAGTGGGTTTTAAGGAATTATTTAAAAAACGTGAGATACCTCTTCCTCCAGAAGTAATTGACGGGTTGAAAGAACAAACCGAAGATTCCGAAAATTGCACTATCGGAGCCACATCACCCGACCCAATTACATTAACAGTAACAACTGATCCCGATGGAACTGTATCAATTAAATCGTCTTCAGGACCAGGTACTCTACCCGGGCTTCTTGATAGTTTGGCTAAAAAAGATGAGGAAGACAAAAACAAAGACAAAGTAGAGGGCGATAAAGGGAAGAATGCCGCCGGTGATACCGCAAATTCCGCAAAATCTCTGAATGTTGCGGGTGAAGGTGAACAAGTTGTGGAACCAGACGCAAACGAAAAAGCTGTTAGTGGTGATGGTGGTAATTCAGGTGAGGACGATGATGATGATGATGAAGGCGAAGGCGCAGGTGCAGGTGCAGGCGAAGAACAGCTCGCCAGAAGCCCAGGGGACGCTCAGTCAAAGGGAAACAGTCCTTCAGAAGTACCTGCCCCTGTAAAGACTAGACCTAAGGATACAGCTGCTCTGTTAGCCTCTCGAAGAGAAAGAAAAGTAACCCAAGCAAAAACGGCAGAAGAACAAAAATTAGAAATGACTAGAACCGCTGTATCCAACACCACTTCAATTACCACCCCGATTCGCCCAGATGTGGATAAAAGTTTAACTGACTATAAGACGATATTTGATAATGTAGAAAAAACAGTTAATGGATATTTGAATTATGATGTTGGAAAGACGGATTCTGATTCATCATATAAACCAGAACCATCGTACCCACTAACATCATTTGCGTTAGTTTTTAATAACAATTTTAACTGGAAAGAAAATGTGGCAAATCAGGAATATCCAATATCGCCATATAATTTGCAATCAAAACTACCGGCACTTAATCGTATTTATGAAACAAGAAACAATTTGAACGAAGCATCTAAAAAAATTATAGATAATGTAAGAAATTATGTTACAAACATAATAGATCAAAAAGTAAGAACCGGTGGGCCTGATGCTAATGCTGCAAACCAATCGGCATTTCTATCAGAAATACAAAAGTTACTTCAAACTAGCGAGTTTAAAGATGCAACTAATAAACAAAATTTTATTGATAGAGTGAAAAATAATTTGGGGCTTAATATAAATGATTTTTACATGAATGAAATATGGACAAACTTTATTAAGCCCTATGGCGACCTGAAAAGATTTGTCGAAGCAATTATAAATACAAATTCAATAATAAGAAAACAAATAGACGGGTTTATAAAACAAAATAAAGCCTCTAATTTAAATTCTGATAAACAAAGATCTACCGGAATATTAACTCAAATAGAAAATATTCTTGATAATGTTAATACGCAAAATGGTGTTTTTAATGTTAACATATTAGCTATTGCATTTGATCTATTATTTTTACAATCATTACTTAAAAGAAAAGATATTGCTATTAGTAAACTAAGAAAATTTAAAGAAGAATATGAAAAAATTAGAGACTTGTTAAATTTGGCAAATACTCGTATAAGTGAATTTTTCGGAATTTTAAACAATAAAAAACAATTCATTTCTGGTTTAAAAAAAATATCCACACAAGATAATCAGACTATAATTAATGAATTTAAACGTTTGTTATGCGACGCTGGTGCTATAACATTATATTCGAAAGATATAGGTAGTACCTTGCCCGATGGTGAATTGAAGCAAAATATACTTATGTTATTTAAATTAATAAAAGATTCCTTCGAAAAGGAATGTGCTAAATGCTCTACCTTGTTAAATTGTTCTGGACCGAAATTGCAAACATTTTTAGAAAACTCAAAAAAAATTAAAGGCTTGATTGATGGTATTATAAGAAGTGTAAACCGCGAGATTTCAGATTTAGAGAGTAAAATTAATAACGTAATAAAAACTCCGGAATTTAGTTTCGATCTATATGGAGTTAACACTACGTTTACAGACGTAAACTTTGATAAGGTTAAAGCTAAAATCGATCAAACTACGAGTCAGGTCTTAACTGACAAATTAGATACACAAATAGATGCTACCCAAGGAGATGCTCCTGAAACAAAAACTCAGATCGACATTTACACTACGGCGCTCAAAGGTTTAAAAAGTTTATTGCCGTCATTATCAGTAAATGCGTTTAATGGTGTGTCTATGGATAAGCTATCTGAAGGTTCTATTCGTGCTGCTGCTGCTGCTGCTGCTGCTGAAGCGAAAACTGCTGCTGCTGAAGCGAAAACTGCTGCTGAAGCAAAGGCGGCGGCTGATGCAAATGCTGCTGCTTCTCGTCGTAATATTGATGCTGCCGCTGCCGCCGATGCTGATAAATGGTGGGCTGATAAGCGCAAAAAAGACAAAGCAGCAAAGGCGAATTTGGCGGCTACTTCTGCAGCATCTTCTCTTCCTATTGCCCCTGGATCTATTCTATCTGCTGGAGAAAATGCTGCAGCAAGTAATATTGAAGCTGTAGTTGTTGATAAGGGTGCTGATGCTGATGCTGATGCTGATGCTAATGCTGATGCTAATGCTCATGCTCATGCTCTTCAAACTGTAGATATACATCATGTAGATGTATCAGATTTAAATGATGAGGACGGAACTCATAGACCACTAACCAATAACTCTCCCGCTTCTCCTGCCGGTAATAAGTTTGGCACAGTCGGAGGCAAAACACGACGAAACAATCCCAAAACGAAAAATAAACAAACACGTAAACAAAATAAAGTGATATACAGAATACCCCATAAATCAAGCAGTTATAAGTCCAAGATTGGAACAACTAATAGTGCAAAGTCCAAGAATACCCGTAAGCATAAATAATATAAAATTTACATCAACATACATGATAAATGATGATGTAAATAAAAATGGTATTCTAAAAGGGTAGATAACGTAATGATGCGCTATCGTAAGCGGTTACTTTAAATGCATCGTTATATCCTTCTACGAACACGACGTCTCCCGAGCTCACATTATTGCAACCATATTCGCCAGTTCCGCTTCGCCCATTTACCGTAACAGGTAATTTAATTGCATTATTTTTATCACTTAGAGTATAAAATTGCCATTTATCACGATTTGCGAAAAGAGGACGACCGATTAATGGTAATATTGTTTCTTGTGTTCCACCATTTCGGGTTAATATGCCAACCTGGCGATATGTAGTGTCTACTGACTGCGTGGGAACATTAACGCGCATTCCGAGACCGCCATAATGCATCGTACCCACTCCACCGCCGCCACCCATACCAGATACACCACCGCCGACACCGCCGACACCGCCACGCATATCATAAATCGATGTCATCGATCCAGTCGTATTATCTCTAAGTGGTGGTACATAAGGATTCATCAATACATCTTGGTTCGGCGATGGACCACCCGCGCCAAAATCAAGGAAATCCGCGGGAGATGTAGTCATCGACATGGGTGTAAATATTGCAGTAGGTACTCCATGTCCGTGACCGTGACCACCGTGGCCGTGGCCGAGACGAGACGCAACAAAAAATACAACCCCGATAATTATGACTACGATTAATATTAACGTTAAATTCTCAAAACAAAGAACACCTGGAGGACATTTTCTGGCCATTTGATTTATTTATATATAAGATGCTCCTAAATATATATTGTATCTATATATTTAGAATTTATAAGACATGTATACTACAGTAATATGATTATTACGATTATGCAGAGGCTTCCGATTTTTTAGCTGTGCCGGCAAATCCTTGCAACATAGTTGAAATACCTGACAATCCACCTTCGCCAGTCATCTGCGCCATAAATCCCTGCGCTGACTTCAATAATGGTTCGATGTCCTTCATGTTATTCATCAACTGTTTCTGTTGATTCATGAGAGATTTCGTTTGGTCGGTTAAACCGCGAACACCGTCCTCGCCGATAATATTCTCGATGTTATCGTATGCTTGTTCTAACGTAGACGCATAATCAATCCGGTTGCCATTATTGCTGGTTTTTTCATCGTGATCTTCTTTACCGTCATAACTAGCTGGCTTTAATTTCGCCATTCCTTGCTTTTTTGCGGGTCTCTGAGTAGAAATTTTCTCGACGGGTGGTGTGGGTGTCTTCTTATTTTTGTCTGCTTCATCAGCCGGTGTTTGACCGGTTTGACCCTCGGTAGTGGTGGGTTTGGTTTCCGAAGCAGGTTCCTCTGCTGGTTCATCGCCATTCGCGGGTTTTTGGGTTTCCTCGCCTTCTGTCGTTTTTTCTTTATTCTCAAGACCTTCCAGCATCATATGACCACGCGTAAGTTCAATTACAAAAATTGCAAGAAGTGGAGTAAGTAAAACGATAATCATATTCTTACTAAAGTAGCTAGTCAATAATCCAATAAGAGCCATCAAAATTATCGCATTAAAATTATGATTCGCTAAAAAACGAATAATCGCAAGTAACAGAACCACTAGACTTCCGTATAATACAAATTTATTTTGTAAAAATGGTGAATATAATAGTTTCGTAATAGGCGGCATCTAATATTACCTAAAATATTGATAAATATGATAATTAGTAATGTATATATAAAATACCAAAATATATTAAATTGAATAAAAATGTATTAATAATAACAATACAAAAATAAATATAATAAATATATTTCTTTATTTATTATAGTGTCTCTGTGTCCGCCCCCGCAGTTGTATCTGTAGTATCTGTAAAACAAATATTTAGTTGGATGGTCAATCGTGTTCATTATAATATTGGGTTGTGTCAAAAGTTTTCGCAAAACATTCACGGATATACTGAAGATAGTTCACCCGAAATAACCGATCATTATTTATGTGTATATTTATTTGATTATTTTACGCCGGACGATTTGGAATTCGCATTAATTGTTGCAGATAGATCTCATCATCAATATAATCGATGCCCATCACACACGAAACGAGTAAATCGGATAACGGTTGAAATCGTTGAAACGGAAATTCTTTCTCCTGGAGGAGAAATTGTCGCAATATATAAGACATTTTGGTTACGAATATTTCAAAAAAGGGTGAAAAAATGGCTCGCATTAAAACGCGCGATTGAAGCTGTAGTTAAAAATAATCAAATATCTATCATGTTGATGCAGCGAGAATATAGCGGAACGCGAATGAATATAAAATCGAGTGTTTTATCAAATTTATGATGTCGTGTATTTAATTATTGCGTTCACTCATGACAAATTCATACAACATTTTTCCATTCTTATGAGTATAATTGGCCGATGCTATATGTTGAGACAGTAATTGGATTAATTTTAAATCATACTGTCTCGACTCTTCTAGTGAAAATGCCTCTAATGTCTCATCGTCGTTAGATTCTGATGATAGCATCAGTTTTTGTTCTTCAATATTCGGAGAATCCTCTTCACGATTATTCGGATCACTCGCCATCACTTGTTCGGATTCGCAGTCTTCGCTGACTTGACCGAGATCTTCTTCACCAGATTCTTGGGATTCTTCGAATTCTTCGGTTGCGTCGGTTGGAACGCCAATTTCTGAGTCAGGTTCATCATGGTCGCGGGCTGGGTCTCCTGTAACAACAAGCTGTATTTCGTCTATAGGTTGTTGTTTTCCTTTATTCTGTCGTCGTAGCTCTTCAGCAATTCGTCGTTCTTCTGCCCGTCGTGACTGTTCTTCGATCTTTCTTTGTACTTCTTGCTCTTTCTTTTGTTGATCATGTGTTTTAATTACTCTTTCCATATATGTAAGAATCTTTTTGGCATGCCAATCTTTTAAGTATTCAATAAGACGACTATATTGTGTATATTGTGGGGGTAAGATATGTTGATTTTGGTTTTTGTTTTCTTGAATTCCATGTATTCTATCAAGTCCATTCACTTGCGTTGATAGTGTTTCATAGCTTATTTGGGAACGATGATGTACTATTTTAAATAATAACCTTCCATCACCTCTTGCACTACTAACTTTAAATTTTTCCAAAGAAACACCAGTAATTCTTTGGCGATTTCTATATACAGAAGTCCTCGATACGTGTTCTTTGATAACATCTTTTTGTAACTCGCTTTTCATAAAAGTCGCATCATAAGGGTCTACCATATATTCAGCGGTTAATTCCTTTGGATTTGATGGGTCAAATACTTTTTTGTTGATTAACATTCCGCTTGTAAATGTCATAATATCAGCCGAGTCAAGTTTTCGTTGGTCAACTGCAACTGGCCTTGGTTTTGCGGACAACCCCCTTTTATCTTTACAAATTTCGATGTATTGTGATTCGTTTTCAGGATCTTTACAAACGAATCTTTCCTCATTACCATCGACAAACGTATATATCGGGCACTCTAATTTCCCTTCATAATATGCGTCATCTGGAAACCCAAAATAATCATATTTTTTCAGTTCAGTTGGCGGAAGACCATTATGTTTATTTAAGAATATGTTCATTTTGATTGTGCCAAATATCATACCCCATGAATCATCTAAATTACTACAATCCGTTTGTACATCTTTGAACTGAGATTTCAATAAATTACTAAAATTTTCTGAATACGGGAATTTGAAAGTAGTCCCTGTTGCATCGGGGCGGTTGCCTCTTTCAGCAATAAATTGTTGAATTTCTTCTATGGTCATTTCTTCAATTTTAATTTGTTTATCAAATTTTTTATCTCTATAAATCAAGTCCCACGGAATGGTGGCTTTTAAGTATACACCATCTTTGTGTTTAGTAAGTACTTGTGTCGGTCTTGGTTGTCCAAGATCATTTTTAGACAATTGATAATTCGCATGAATGCCGCCACAACCAGAGACACCCATACTTTTATCATTTTGATGGTTCTCTCTTCCTATATCAAACATATTTACCAATAATGGTACAGTCATACCGCACGCATCATCAACAAGAGTGATTTCATTTTTGTTTTGTAAAATATTAAATGTTCCATTATCTGCGAACGCGTCACTAGCGTTAGCGAGTTCTTCCGACCCAGACTTTGTAGGTGTGAATCCTCTTCTATCTAATCCATTTACCCACCCCTCTTCATTTCTACTTCCAGCAGTTTGAAACATTATATTGAACGAAACTGAACAGATTTGTTATTTGCACAAATATAATTTAACAAACTAGCATTTTTCTTTATTTCAATTTTATCTTCATTATAAATTTCTATGCTAATAATGCCTAATTATCCTCATCGTCGCTACCGTCGTCATCGCTCCCGTCGTCATCGTCACCTTCGTCTGAGCTGCTGTAGAATTGATCATTCGGATCATTTAACATCAATATAATATCATCATCGTCATCAACATTATCGTCCTCACCTATGTGGGCATTAAAATCACCAGGTGAAAATGCAGCCATTCGTTCGGGAGTAATATGCGTAAGTGTATCGATTTCGTTTAATTTATTAAGAACCATTCGCATCTTCATTAATAATTTGCCTACCTTTTGTTTTTCTTTAATTATGTCTTGAATCATGTGATCTTGTGATTTATCATCTTTACCGGTTCTAGCATTCGTCGTTTTTTTATATTTTTTAGATGTTGTGATTTGTCCTTCTGGCGGCGAAAGATGATCGTGCAAAATAGAATCTAAATGTCGAATAATATTCTGTAAATAAGTTACTTGTTTGTTTTGTTCTTCAACGATTTCATCAAATAACTGCTTTGATCTCAAGTAAATAGGCATTAAATCCTTATTATTTTTAACATTCTGTCTCGTTTTTATCATTCCGAGAATAATATTAAATTTGGATACGTTTTCAACATCGCGATATCCGCTGATTTGTTTATCTCGCGCAGATAGAATAGAAATATCGTCACTCTCGCGGTCGAGGTCATTTACTCGATGAGATATTCTGGGCATTATATAAAATTTTATAATATTATATACTGCTATTATTATAATGTATCATTATTTATCGAGCATATTCCACCAACTGCATGGTTTATGCCAAAATTCTGTATAAAATATATCTGCATCTGAAATGAATGCGGCACTATAACTAAATGAACTTGCCGATGTAACCAATATGTCTGCAGCGGCCATTCCAAAATACGTATCTTCGTTCGATTCGTTTAAATGAAGTATAACATTTTCACCTAATATCGCGTGGCATGCAAATTCTGCAAAGTTTGCAATATCCCCCTGTGAATATATGTGATACATAATTACGTGGTCTGGTTTACTAATCAAATATTTATTGTGGATAGTCAATAATGACTTAATATAGTAAGCAACGGTATATTCTTCTCCGCTGTTTGGTTTCGTATCATCTATATTAGGGCGACGTATGTGAACAGCTAAATGAAGTACGTTTGAGTAATTATGTTTGTTAAATATCTCATGCTTTTTGTAAATATTGTCTCTATTTTTGTTTGCCCAAAAGTGCTTTTTAATTCGAGACATGCTTTCGCTTTTAATGCATTTATCGATATTTCTCTCGACATAATTAAAAATGTCGTAAAAATTTGGAATTATTATCTTTGTTTTGTCTTTTTCGTTTAACGACTGATTTTTATGAATAATATCGTCGTAATTCAAATAATTATCATTCATGTTCATAATATTTTCCATGTTTTTCAAGAAATTGGGATCGTTATCGTAGTTATGTGCCATCTTTTTAGGTGCGCGATACACAAACGTCGCATTTTCACAATCCTCGGCATATATACACGTCCACATAAATCTCTGATATTGTGCTCCAAAACCGTCTTCGAATAATTGATTGGAATAATACAACTTACTGGTAGTGATCGTATTTTCGAGTAAAGGCGGTTCAATAACACAATCTTTAATAGAATCCACATTTGTTTTAGACGCAAATTGCCCTTCATCATTTAATTCATATGCATTTGCGAGTGTTTTATCATGACGCTCGGACGTCAATCGTCCGATGTGACGATTTGTAATTTGATTGTAAAATCCAGATAAAAACCCGTTTGAATACCAACGATTTGCATAATCCATTTCAAAAAATTGGTTTTCACTATCATAATTACCGAGAATAAGAATTGCATTTACATCGATGAGCGAGGGGCGAAAGCTATAATGCGGCCAGTAATGACTATTCCCGTATGCAAATTGGCCGGCTTTACAAACATGCAGAGCAACATCGTATTGAATATCGCGTAGAATTTTATGACCTTGAATATTATAGTCTTTTATTGTTTCCCCGAAATTACGATTATATAGAATTTGACGAACGTTATGCCCCCGATCCCGTGCGTCCGACATCATTTTAATTGGTTTTTTAATATAATGGTCTGGAGTATGAAAAAGAAAATCGTCTTCCATGTGAACCCAATATTGCGGCTTTAACTCATTCAATTTATTCCAGATAATATTCATACTTGGGCGATGACCTTTTTCACAAGGCGTTTTCATATAAAAATCAATCCACGGATACAAAGACTTCATGCGCTCTCTATCTTCCTCACTAGAGTTATCATCAACGCAAAACCAATAATCGATTGCGGTAACGTCACGCCACATATTTATAATAGAATTTACGGTTTGCTGAAATAAATCAAAACGTTTACATGACGTAAATGTAATTATAGTAGATATATTTTTCGTTCTGTTTCGTTTAACCGTTACAAAGTATGGAGAATCCGGCGATACATGCGTATGTTGGTTTAAATAATATAATTCAGGTGATAGTTGTAATTTGAACTTTGTAATAACCGGCGTTTTAATAGAGTCATCGTTGGATTTTGTGCCTGGTGTATATTCTTCTTCGATCTCGTGTATTTTTGGAGCGGAAGTTAAACACTGTCGAACTTTATCAAATAATCTATTCCAAATATCAAAATCATTCTCTGAATAACTATCTGTTTTGGCCGCAACCACCCCTAATAAGTTATCGACGGCAAAAAATAGTCTCAATAAATCGGGCGTAGTATCTTGCTCAATAAAATCGCGATAAAATACGAAATTAGAGAATGTTGACGTCATAAAATGGTGCGCCATAATATTATTCTGTAATATCGTTTTGCAACAGTCATAACCACTTCGTTTATCAAAAATATAAAAAGACGAAATCGAGTTATTGTATTCGATAATATCCTCGTATTTATCTCTCGACAAGAATAGTTTGTCTTTCGGATTCTTATTATAATTCTTATATTTATGATAAAGCGCATTTACCATAACATGATTTCCGTCTGCTCGTAATATCTCCATAGTAGATGCGACTCCTTCTATACGCCCTTCATCATACTCCATCGTTTTACAGTAATATTTTAATGAATTATATTTGTCATTCTTGCGAGCATACAAACCGCCGAGAGATAACGCGCTATAGTACTTTTCTTGACTCCAATTATTTTGCTCAAGTACTCGAGTATACCATTCGATCGCTTTACCGATATATGCAACGCCAGCGTCCATATAACTTTGTGCACAATAAAACGCATATCTCTCGGCAAGCATTTTATCACCACTACCGTCACCTCTTTTTGAACCAGCCATTTCATCGAGATACCCCTTTTCTAGAACGGTTGCATCATTTATATATTTATTAGGGTCTTTACTTCTGTTCCCGCTGCGACCCGATTCAACATAATAAGAACCGTCGATCGAGGCAGAACTTTCTTCTTTATCGACGCACGTAATATATTCATGTAGAACACCGACAAATTTCCACCGTTTTCGGTTGTTTACAATCAGGGTTCGCAAGTAAACAAATGATTCGCCCAACTTTAATTGATATGCATCATGTGTAAGCTTGGACGGCATCATAAAATTACCGTGTATGGCATCGTCTGCATCGAAAATAAGAAGATAATCGGTTCGGTTATACGCCATCTGTAATGCAAGAGTTCTATTGAAACCGAAATCACGCCATTTAACCTGTTCTATCTCACCTGGAACACCGCGTTTTTCAAAAAATGAACGAATAATATCCATCGTATTATCTGTAGAACCCGTATCTGAAATATAATATGCATCAAACACAAAATATCTGCATAAATTATTGAGTGTTTTTTCAATAATATGCGATTCATTTTTAACAATCATATTTAAGCAAATTGTATAAGATTTAGACATTTCAGTCTTTGATTTATTAGATGTTATCGTTGTATTATTTGTTGTCGAGATCGGCTCGTCGGTTACTTCTGTAATTTTCATTATAAAATAAAAACAGCAAAGATAACCGTATATTAATAAACCAGTATAATTTGTATTTATGCTATTTTCATATTGACAACAATAATAAATAATAAATATTAAAAATATTAAATAATAATAATAATAATAGTATATATTATTTGTCTATCCCAAATCTCTCGAACATACGAATTTAAACTAAAAATAATACAAGATAAATGTCTTTTACAAGATTCCGTGACGATCCGGCTAGGATCAAGAAACAATTACAGCAAGCAACAGATGTTGGCCGATATGTGTTGAACGTTCCGGGTCCAGGAGATAAACCATTATACGTGGAGGATCCGTATGTTCGTGCTCAAATGTGGGCTGGTAATATAATGACGAATACAGTAGATATCGAAACAGAGTTGCGTGGAATGACGAGGCGTTTGAATAAGGATACTGCCGAAAATTATTATTTATCGAGCGATGCATCAGTTGCATCAAGAACTAACGAGATTATAACGTGTCCGACGCGTGGAGGCTCTGCAGTAGAGCAGTCGAGAGTAACACACCCTGCATGGTTACTGCGTGATATGGAACAAGATAATTGGAAAATGTTACATTTTGATCCGCAAGAGAATGTGTTTATGCCATTCAATAACAATCTTAGTACGAGAATTTTAGAGAAGGATCATTATACGCCATCGTTAAAAGGTATGACTAGTGGGATTGGTAGCGGTGAATTGCGTGATGATACCTATTTTGCGGTGCACCCCTCGAACCGAAATCCTGAATTAGAAGGAATGGTGGGTGACAGACGAACAACCGAACGTGGTTTAGGTGTAAATGGTTTTGGAACAAGGGGTGATTGTTCTACTGGTGATTGTAAACTCGAAGACGTTGGTGATTTCCGTCAATTTAGCGGTGAAGCGTTATTTTCGTAATACTGTTTTTATTCCGTATATATATTATATTTATCAAAGAAGATCGAGATATAATATATTTTTAATATAATAGAAATAAATTCTTATCGTTTAGTTAAATAAATATAACCTGATAGAAATGGCTGAATTAGCTGTTGGAGCATTAATATTAGGTGCTGCATATATCGCATCTAATCAAAAAAATGGAAACTTGATGACACAGGAAGGATTGACGAACATGGGAAGAACAAAGGCAAATTATTTGCCGAATACTACAATTCCAACGACAAATTATCCGGTAAATCGTCCAGAAACGGGATCAAACGTTAATGATTATGCAAATCCAAATACACCAACCGACAGATATTATGCGAGAAATGTGGATTTTGATAAAATGTCGGCGGGTGTTGCCGGAGGAGTAGGAGGTGTAGGCATATTAAGAAATATGGGAAATACAAACTCTAATAATAATGCACTCGCTCCGCCATCAAAAACCTACGATGGGGAATCGCTCGAGTTTGGTGGTAATGGTAATAGTACACAATTTGGAGACAAATACGCTAAGGACGGATTTCAATCATTAATGGGTGAGAAGATTGATGTAAGCACATTTAAGCATAATAACATGGCGCCGTATTATGGCGCAAAAATTCGCGGTGCTTCATCTGGTGCGAATATGAATGAAAATGTTCTAGACAATAAGGTTGGGACTGGGTCGCAATATGTGTCAAAGTCTGAACAAGCGCCATTATTTACACCACACAACAACCTTCATTTACCAAACGGTATGCCGAATCAAAACGATTTTTACCAGTCACGTGTTCTTCCTAGTATGAAAATATCGAATGTGAAGCCGTGGGAAGAGGTGCGTGTTGGACCGGGTTTAGATCAAGGATATGGAACGCAAGGTTCGCTTGGTTTTAATTCTGGAATGGAATCGCGAGAGAAATGGATGGATCGTAGCGTTGATGAGTTGCGTGTAAAAACAAATCCAAAGTTATCATATTCGTTGGAAGGACATCAGGGTCCTGCTGCTCATTACATACAGACTGCACCTACTGCTGAAACTTTAGGACGAATGGAGAAACATCTTCCGGATACATATTTCATTAATACACCGGATCGTTGGTTTACGACAACTGGTTTAGAGAAGGGTGAGACGTTGCGTCCGATTGAGATGGATAGAGATAGTAATCGTCAGACAACTACATCAGAGTATTATGGTGTTACTGCAACAACTGGTGCCGCCGCGATGTATGCTCCGGAGAATTATGAAGACCCAAAGAGAGAAGTGTATGACGGTAAACCGATGATTAATCCGTACTCTGCCGAGAGAAACACGGCAACAGAGGCAGATTATGGCCGTATGAGTTATAAGTTAACCCATAATAACAGAACAACAGTTCGCCCAAACGAGATGGGAGGTATTCATGGTGCGATGCGCGCGGTCGTTGCGCCTTTGCTTGATATATTAAAACCATCACGTAAGGAGAACGTAGTCGGAAACTTGCGTCCCTATGAGAATGCCAAGATGCCGGTAAGTGCGGGTGCGATGTTTAATCCGGCAGATCGGGCGCCGACAACAATTAAGGAAACAACGGTTGGTCTTGTCGGATTTGATCATTTGAATGTCGAAAGACAAGCGGCAGCCGGGTATTTAGTTTCGCAAAACACACCGTTCGAAACAGAACGAGCAACAACATCTGTGGACTATTTAGGAGGACCAGGAGGCGCAGTTACACATATGGGTAGCCAAGTGTATAATGCTGCATACAACCAGCGTAATAATGTAAATAAAACGTACAAGAATATCACCAACCATGGTGCGATGTCGTTATTCAATTCGAATACGAATGTACAAATTGATAGATTAGACGCGGATAGAATGAATCACCGAACGATGGCGCCGACAAATGCGCCGGCGATGATACCGAGTATTGATATTCACGGTAAGATGACGATGCCGCAAAGTTACGATGAAGGAAAATTAAACGAGAGAATTAATCCAGATATATTGAATGCATTTAGACAAAATCCGTATACTCATAGCTTACAGACGTATTAATTTCGAAGTTACCAAATGTAAAATATTCTATAAGTTATATATTTTCAATAGATATATTATATAACAAATTCATAGAATATTTTATTTCAATACATATAGTAGTATTTTACAATATTTTCATTATGAATATATCAAAATTTTTTGAAGATAAACATACTTTATTGTTTGCATTATTATTAGTATTATTGGTAAGCGTATGGATATCGAGAACATATAGAAATGGTGGTTTTGGTGGTTGGATCGCTCCGTCCGAAGGATATGGAAGTGGTGTAATCGAAGGGTTTACTGGTAGTTTAATTCTTCCCGACAATTCGAATCAAAACACGAATTGTAATATGATAACAGGCACAATAATTAGTGAAATGGGGTTTCCGTTCTCATTAACTACGGCACAGGCGATACCCGCCCAAGTAGCAGCCTCCGCTGGACCTCCGGCGGTAGTTGCAATTCCACCTGGTGAATTATATGTGAATTTTCCGGCAGGTTATTTTGTACCGTTACTACCAGCAGATACGGGTACATTAACAGCAAAGTTATTTGATAATACAGGACTTCGTATAGATACAGGAACGAACGGTGGAGCAATCTCATTTGATCCGACATCTTCGCCTACAAGACTAAAATACATAATCGGTGGTGGTGTAGCCGTTAATGCCGGTAGTTATATATTAAAGGTTTATAACGTTAAATTGGGTGCGGCGACCGATGCTGGAACTGGGCAAACTGGAACAATAACAGTAACAACATCAACGTCTGGATCTACAACTGTTCTTGATATATTACACCCTGCTATTGCTGCGAATAGGAGAGATTCCAGATATCCTGAATCGTGTAGAAAAATGAAAACAAACCCCACCGTAAAAGTGTATACGCCACCGAATGAGAGTGACTTGCCAAAGGTTAGCTCAGGAGTATTTATGAAATTAGTGTTTACTCTAACAAATGCGTTCACGAATGGCGATAAATTCGTAGTGCAAATTCCGGAATTATTACAGAGTGCTGGCGGAATTGGTATTGATACTGCTCGTGCAGATACAACTCCAGCGAGCATTTCATTTCCAGTTGGAACATTACAGTATTCTGCCGCAAATTTAAGCTCATCTCTTCCATCATATTTTTCGAAAAACAATATTACATTTACGCCATCTTTGCCGTCAGCAACACCATCGATACCGGCTGGAACTCAGATCACTTTAACTTTTGGTGGGTTGACTACTCCGGCGAGTGCAAAACCGCAAGTAAACGATGCTCAAATTGTGACACTAAGTTCGACCGATGTGATGATCGAAAGAGGAATATTTACATTTCCTGCGATAACTGGCGGAAGTGCCGCGGCTGCTACGTCGTCTTCGTCATCGTCAGGTACTTCTAGTGACGGAACAACGTATGTAACTTCCGCAGCATCGTCCGTTCTTATTACAGATGTGAAACGTCAAAGTCAGTGGGCGATAGATGCACAAAAGGCGTATGAAACCGCGTGGACAAAACTTAGAAATGCGACGGCGAGTGGAAAACAGGCAGCACAAGATGAATATGATATTGCAGTCAAGCTGCGTGGTCGTTTAATATCAAGCCACCCAGACTCGTGGTTTGATGGATCGGCGTGGCGGTATGGAGATGATGGTTACATTAAAAAATGTTCTGAGCCGTCGACGCTTTCGTCGAATGAAGGAAATTGCCAAAATGTGTATAAAACAGATGCAAGTGGAAATTTAGTTAAAACTGCAGATGGAAACAACATTTTACTTATGAAAAAATGTCCATGGAAGTGTAATAATCCTGGACAGTCAGGATCAGACGCCTGTAGAATTGATGCAGATTGCTTAAAGGTAATTCGATGGGCGACATATTTACCGGACGGAACACAAATCGAGAAGAATCTTCTTGCGACCACTCGCTCTAAATATGATGAACTTGCGGACGCGTCAAGTAGTAGCACATTAGATGAGAATGATATTTATCGTAGAGGTGTTACTCGTAATTTTTCGAGATATAAACGAAATGGACAGCAGCAGGCACAACAACAACAAGGAGACCAACCGAATTCAAAATATGATGATAAAAATCATCACCAGCGCGGATTGTTTGGATCTATTCGTGATGCTGCAGGAAACGTCATTCGAAGTGTCGGAAATTGGATTGACCCCGATGATCCCAATTCAAATAAACGTACAAATAAACACAACGCATATTATTATGAAGATGGAACACCTGCTGCCACGGCGTACTTAGGACAATATAACGGCCAGGCATATGATACTGAGTCGGAATATACACTTGCGGCGAAACCCACAAATTATTATTACACAACGAATTATTATTACACGGATAGTGTGGAACAAGTAAATGATGGTAAAAGCAATATGCCTGGTGCATTATCTTCGGTTACACCATACGAGCCGGCAATTAATTTGTAAAATCGTGGATTGTAGTAATATAATTATTAAAATACCAATTAAACATTATATTATCATTGATATTACATCTCAATAATAATATAACAATAATGCAATCTCTCGAACAGCATCTTTCTATCCACGAAGATATCCATAAAAAATTAGATTATTTTATTGAAAACAAAAAGATACCGAATATTATTTTTTACGGATTGCATGGTTCAGGAAAAACGTATATTCTGAACAGGTTTATTCACTCTATCTATAGTGGTAATAAAAATGCCATAAAAAATTATGTAATGAAGGCAAATTGTGCTCATGGTAAAGGTATACGATTTATTAGAGAGGAGTTGAAATTCTTCGCAAAAACGAATATAGATTTGCAGGACGGAAGTATATTTAAATCGGTAATACTGACAAATGCAGATAAATTGACGATTGATGCGCAATCTGCGTTACGTAGATGTATTGAATTATTCAGTTATTCAACAAGATTTTTTATTATAGTCGAAAATAAGGATAGTTTACTTAAGCCAATTCTCTCGAGATTCTGCGACATATATGTTCCAGAGCCAATTATAGACGGAATATCTAGAAATCTTCATTATTATCATATAGAAAATGGTTGTAATACAGTTAAAATCGCGAAAGATAGAATAAAATCCCTCGAACATTCGATTATAATCCACCCATCTTACATAAAAAAGTCTATTGCTTCATCGGAAGCATCGGTTGATTCGGACGACTTTTATCCTGAACCTGTATGTAATATTGCGAGGTTGTCGAGAGATTTGTATGAACAGGGGTATAGTGGATTAGATATTATACAATTTGTACATAATAGTAACATGATAGATATGAAGAAATATGAATTATTGATCATGTTTGATAAGGTTAGAAAGGAATTTAGAAATGAAAAATTACTAATATTATTTCTGCTACATTTTATTGTATTTCGTTGTGAAAGGAGTTTAGAAAATATATCATTTATGTAAATCGCACATATTCTAACTATTGTGAATGGACGATTATTCTGTCACGTCGTTGTATGAATCAAAAAACGAGTGGGCATCTCGGTTGGTAAATATATTAGCCCCGTTGATTCAAGAAGGATTTAAGTCTATATTTGATGAATCGATGAAATTATGTGTTGCAAATAAAGAGAGTGATAAATATTTGATGACGTTTCAGAACTTTCTCTCGAGAGTGCCGAAATGGAATCCGACGATTATTCAGCAAGAAACATCTCGAATTAAGGATAAATCGACGTGTGGATATTTAGAAGATTTAATTACGTGCGTACATATCATTCATTTGAAATGTATGACTGCGATGCGTGTAGGAAATAAGCAGAAAAAGATCGACATTAAAATTCCAGATCTCTCGAGTTTTATTCATAAGGTATATGTCAATAGTGCGCGGAAGTTATATTCGAATGTGTATATTTTTGAGAAAGGGATCCACCCTTTGAATGTACAAAGGAATAATCGCGAATTCGAGATGATAGTAAAGGAGTGTATTTTTAATACAATTCGCGATAATATTCCTGTTGAAGAGATGATTAAGATGTATTTAGAAGAAGCGATTGAGGACGTAGTCGAGATTACTGAGAATGAAGAGGTGATTAAGCAGGAGCCGATTGTGTCTGAGGAGTCGGCGAATGTATCGGCTAGGCGGCGAACGCATCATTCTACGAGACGCCGTAGAAATCGCGAAAGTAGCGATGAGGACGGCGAAATGTCGAATAATGCAGATAGTTCGCAGAGTGCGAATTCCGGTTCGATTGATCATTTAGATTTCGTAGGTGACTTAAATGGAAGTGCTGCTGCACCTCGTCCGGAAATTGATTCTGGACATTTTAGTAACAATACATCGAATGCGGGTTTAGGTAGTGATAATAACAATACTGGCGGAGTCTCATTTGGAAATAATGATATTCGAACATTCGAGACAGATTCAAGTGAACGTATAAATGAATATGCTGCACATGATGACGCTGATGACGAGGATTCGAGTGACAGGCTACAAATCGGCGGAGATATTCAATTGGATACGTTGGATATACATTCGCTGAATATGGGGCAGAATATTAATGCACCACCATTATTAGACGGTATTGAAGTATTGTAGTAATATATAATGAAATAATAACTTCATATAATTACATAATTACATAATCAGATAATTACATAATCAATAACAACATATATTTACCGTAATGGAAAAAAATGCAATTATAGTGGTTTCAATACCACTTATAATTTCATATTTGTTATTATTCGACGACGACGAATCTTGGTTTAGTAAAATAGGAATTCTCGATATATTTATTATAATAGGGTTCTTTGGATTTTTAGGAATTTCTGCATTTATTGTGTATAAGACGTATCCGAAGGTATTGGAAGCAATAAAGCCGGATAATGTCTAATAAATAAATAACAAACAATTCTTATTCGTATAAAATAAGAATTGTTTAATGAATGAGTATGTATAGAGTATAGGAATTTAGCATAAATGAACGATTTAGTTTCTCCAAACAATCTTTTTATAGTAGGTGTAGCTACTGCAGTAATTTATTTTATTATTAAATTTTTAGAGATGCGATTTATTGAAACCGAATCACAAAAACCGATGAAAGTGTTAATACGTGATACTATTGTTGTGTGTGTATCTTCTATAATTGGTCTCTACATTATTAGTCAATTTAAGATATTAGCAAAAAATGACGTATCGTCTGTTGGATCTGCTCCAGCAGTTTTTGTAGACACACCTGGATTTTAGAAATAGTGTTACAGTTAGTTATTCTTTTTATCATCAACCATAGTAACGCCATTATCATAATAATGTTTTCCAACTTCATTCAGATTGGTAAACATCATCTTCCATGCCTTAAAATAGCTCATTTCGGTGTATTTCAAATGATACTTATCGCTATCCCATTTCTCGCAAAAACGACGAACATATGGCGCAGCTACCGCATTTTTATACTGAGGCATCGACGGAAATAAATGGTGCTCGATCTGAAAATTAAGATATCCCATCACCCAAGTTACAAGAGATGACTTGGTTGAAATATTCACACTATGACGAATCGCATACTCAAACCAAAGCAAATGCTTGTCTTCTGGGATTACATCTGTGAATGTATGCGACAAAGAGAAATGTCCGAATAAATAAATAAAATTCCAGAAATTGCAAATCATTAGTAGGAAATATGCAGTAAAAATTGAATATCCGCTATATGACATAAAAATCCCCGGGATCACCGTATGTGATAAAGTCATACAAATTAATTCAAGCCATTTTACATTCATAAGTTGTTTCTTATATTTGTTCACTCTCTGTTGCGAGCTCGGTGTCGCGGACGAAATACCCAGTCCCAATACCTTTCTTGGGTGAAGATAATATGTCCAAAACAAATGAACAAAGACGCCATTTACAAGAGGAAGAAACGACCATGCTTGAAGTCTTGTCCATAATCGATTCATGTATTTCGCGGATTTTGGACCATTTGTATTTTTCTCAAAAGCTGTTTTAAAAAAAGCGACTGCTGGTGTCGTATCTAAATCAATATCATGCTTAATTTTTTGCGGGGTTGCGTGATGCTTATTATGCATCGAATTCCACACAGACGAACTCACACCACCTCCAAATCCCATCGTAATCGTTTGTATAACCCGATCGACCGATTTAATACCAGTCAAACTGGTGTGTCCTGCTTCATGTTGAACCCAACCACATCGTGTTTTGAATAAAATAAATGAAAACAAAGACGCATATGTATTATATGATGCCAAAAATGTACCTAATCCGAAATAAAATGCAATCTCCATCAACCTAAAATACACATGGATATAATCTGGTTCAAAACAACCGTTGTTGACTAGAGTTGTTCTCATTTCGCGAAAATCAGCATTTATTTCCGAATCATCTGTAGATACGTTGTTATTGTTATCATTATTTACCTCATTTTCAACGTGCGGTAAAGATTGTAAAACGCGCCTAGCATGCTTCGATCGATAATGAAATTCACGAAATGTATCCGTTGCATCGTTATTACCGGACGCATAATTTATTATATTACCCCCTGGGTGATCAAAATCGGTTATATCATACGTAGTTCCTTCGATTGTAATCGTCCTTTTTTCCTTTTGAACAACACATTCTTGAATAGTATTCTCTGTTGTAACTTCAAGATCATCATCGTCTGATGAGTCGACGGATTCTACCGTTACTTCATTTTCTTTCTCTTCGTGTACCTCTTCCTCTTCATCTACAGCGACCCCACACCCCCCCGCCAACGGACCGTCTTTATCTATCCCGTCCTCTATCAATTTTTCACGGTCGTTATCATTTTCCGTAACATCTTCCGATTTAGAAGAATGTTCACTCAGGTCGTTATTATTATTTTTTGTTAAATCCTTGGGTCTTGACCTAAAAAACGACATTTTACGAATTATACGACTAATAATAATATACTGTGATTGTGTTTATATTATATATTATTATTAAATTATATGACTATTATATACATTAAATAATAATAATAATAATAATAATAATACGCGTAAATATGATTCCAAATACACCAACACAACTGATAAATGAGTTTTTGTCAGGGTTAACTATTGCCTTGTTGTTAATACCTGAATCAATTGCATTTGCGTTCATATTAGGTTTGACACCATCAACCGGAATTCATAACACGATGGTAATTTCGGCAATAACTTCATTATTTGGAGGAATGCCCACTATGATATCAGGTTCAACCGCAGCAGTAGCAACATCTATAGTTGGAGTAAATACGATTTTAGGAAAAGAGTACATCATTCCAACCGTTATTATTGGTGGGTTGATTCAAATCATCGCTGCGGTTACTGGGTTGTATAAATATATTACGTATATTCCGAAACCAGTTATGTCAGGGTTTTTAGTTGCATTAGCGGGTTTAATCGCATTAAATCAACTTGAAAATTTTAAAGATAAAGAAGACAAATGGCTTACTGGATTAAAATTAGCAAATACATCTCTTTTTTCTATTATTTCTGCAGTTATTGCATTTTTTGGAATTATTGAAATAGGTAAAAATGATAAAAGCAGTACAAATGTTTATATTCCCGGTGGATTGATTTCTATGTTTGTAATTACGGCATTTTTATATATGTTTTCTAATTATTACGATATTGCAAATGTAAAAGATATGGGCGAGTTGAAACCATCATTACCGACATTATCTTTACCCGATTTCAAAAAGATCGATTTGAACGCAACGAATATCATTAAAATGATACCATTTGCGTTTTCGATGGCATTTGCTGGATTAATGGAATCACTTATCATGGTAAAAGATGCAGAATCTGAATTGAATATCAAAGGAGATTCATATCGTGAAAGTGTAGTACAGGGTATTGCGAATATTGCATCTGGATTAACCGGTGGATTTGGCGGGTGTGTTTTGGTCGGTCAAAGCAAATTAAATTTATTTAATGGATCGAAAACGCAGTTTTCATCAGTTATTACTAGTGTGTTATTTATCCTATTATCATTATTTGCTTTTCGTGGTATAAATGAGATACCAATTGCTGCAATTGTAGGTGTAATGGCGTTTGTAGTATATAAAACCGGCGACTGGAATAGTATTTTCAAGCCACAAGCATTCGATAAAAGATGGTTAATTACGATTATTACCACTTTGGTAGGTTTCTTCTCTGAAAGTTTAACTCTTGGAATTATTGTTGGATTAGCATTATTTAAACTTATCATGTAAAAACGTATTAAAACGAAAACATATACATATATATCTAGTATATACATTATTATAAGGCGCTCGATTAAGTCATCATATGCAGATTTTTGTTAAAACACTTACGGGAAAGACGATCACTCTTGAAGTGGAGACGTCAGATACGATTGAGTCGATAAAGGCAAAAATTCAAGATAAGGAAGGAATTCCACCAGACCAGCAAAGACTTATTTATGCGGGGAAGCAATTGGAAGATGGAAGAACACTAGCGGATTATAATATTCAAAAGGAGAGTACGTTGCATTTGGTATTGCGTCTTAGAGGAGGTGGGTCTGTAGAAACGTCAGATGTACATGTCGCAGTTATGAATGACGCTGAAATGTTGCCAAAAACACGTTCTCAAGTATTAGAGTGTGATATGTCTTATATGAAATCTGAATGGGAAGCGGATATGATTCGAGATGGTATGATGGCGATTATTGATGCAACTGAAAGTAGTATTTTAAAGAATAGAGGTGTTGATGTTTGGGAATATCTTTCGAAATACAGTCCTCCTGTTGGAGAAGGATTTATGTTTAGTCGTGATAATGTTGTAGACCAAATTGGACTGTATATGAAAGTTGGTCATTCAGGAAGTTCATATGGACATACGATGCGGCAATTGGAATTTATTGCAAAAAATGGAATCAAAAAGCATAGGGATCTATACTAATATATCGGTAATATATCGGTAATATATCGGAAAGAAATATGTAATAATAAATAATTGTGCAAATGCTGTATTATTTATTATGATAGAACATGTTATTATTTTTTGGCATGTTTTGTTTTGTTAGTTTGCCGTCTCTTGTTTTGTCTTGTTTTTTTAGACCCTCCATCATATATTGGTCCATTTTCAGCATCTTCGGCATCAAATAATTCTTGTTTTTTTCTTAGTTTTTTTGCCTGTAATCGTTGAGTTCTTCTTCGTTGGTTTCTTTTATTAGAATAACAATATTTACTTGGACTTAAATCTTGAGGGACTCTATTATATTCTATTAAATGTCGAAGTGTTTCCGCTTTATTTGCCGGTTTTATCATGATACCTTTTTTATTATATTTAACGTTTCGTTTAACGTCGATGTTTATAGAATCGGTATCTAAAAACAAATTTTCGTAGTCATCATAAGCATCATCAATATTATCATGCCACCCCTCATAAAATTCACTATCGATCTCATCAAGAGAACGAGCATTTTGTATTTCTTTAAATCTATCTACAATTTTTTCTCTCAAATGTTTATCGAGACGAGGAGTAAATATATCAGTATATGGACCGCTCACAACATTTCGATCTAAAAAGTGTTTTATAAATGTTTTGTTTTTACCATATAATGTTTGAAATAAATAATCCACCCAGTTACTAGGTAATTGAGATATTTTTAACATTCTTTTACGGCCGGTTATAATTTGATTTGGAGATACTGGACTATGAGGAAGACTACGTCTGTTCCGAACTGCAAGCATTCCGTCATATTCGCCATGATTCATAGGAGCACTATATACCCATTCATCATTACTGTATTCTGATTGAACACCGATATCTGGATTGACATTTAAACCGTCAGGATATATTCTTTCTAAATGTCTCGGTTCAACATTTATTTCGAATCGGTTAGGGTGTGGGGGTGTATCTGAATGAGGATAAACCCACCTTGTCGAAATTGGTACAGGAAGATCTTCATCATAATTGCCTCTTCCTCTACACGCAGCTGACATATTTACTTTATGATAAATATATATATTATATTAATAAATGGATAGATAATTATGTTATGTTTCATAAAGAAACTTACAATAACTCGCAATAGCAAGGTAACGTATCGACATTAATAAAAATGTGAGTGTTTTTGCCGTCTTTTAAGAACTTCGCCGCCGTAGTTGCATGTTTTTTATATTTTTTATATGTTATTTTGTATTGATCAAATAAAGGATCTGTAATTTGTGTAGAAGGAACGTGATTATGAACCGAACGCGCAATCATTTTATATAATTTAAAATCAGGATAACGCTCTTCACCGCTTGATTTGTATAATACATTTCGCCCCTTGTCGTCGATTGTCCATTTAACGATTAAACTGACTACTGGATCTTCCTTGCATATTTTTTCTACTTTACGAATATCATGAATAAAGTAATCGAATAAAGCGCATGCAAATCTACATAAATCAAAACTGTAATTAGGTTCAACAACTGGCTTATTAGGGTTAAAATATGGACCAAAATTATACTGCGTTGCAGCGTCACCTTTAAAATTAAAACTGTCGCTGCACATTAATTCTCCGCGGAATTTATATATCGATCGACCAAAATCAATTATTTTAAAAATTCGACCATATGTTGGAACCTTGTAATATTGCTCGTTATATAGATAATAAATAAACTCTTCGGTGGTTTCAATAAACATAACATTATTTGTGTGTAGATCGTTATGCGTAAAATGAAACATGTGTTGGTAAATTATCAGAGTCATAATAACCTGAAATAAAATAGATACCCATTCTTCGCTCGTAAGCTCGTCATTCATCATAATATTATCTAGAGTAGAAACACACTTTTCAAGTAAAATCGCCTGAACTGGAAAATTCTTGATTTTTGCAATAACCTTTTCATCGTCGCTATTATAGCTTTCATCGTCGTCGCCGCTTTCGTCACCGCTTTCGTCACCGCTTTCGTCACCGCTTTCATCGCATTCGCCGTGTTCTTGACTTTTGTCATCTTCTCCACTTTCGTCGTCATCATTTCCCTCTTCACTTTTGTTATCATTTTTATCTGACCCATCGGTAAGCTCGTTATTTTTTAAAGACGTAGGAGAGTTATTATTATCGATCTTACCGTCTTCTTCATTATCGCTAGTGGAAAAAGTAGTATTTGATGATTGAGATAATGAAGAATCAGAATCATCGTCGCTACAATCATCACGAGAATCGTCATTATCATTACATTCTAACTCACCCGCGTAGATTTTATTGCTGCTGTTGTGAGTTTTCGATTTCAAATGGATTGGATAAGCTATTTCGGTTGTTGCCGCGCTATCGCTGGGCGTATTCATTTCGGTATCTTGATCAAATGGAATATCGATCAATATTTCAAGTGAAGACGTGTCGGTATACATGGTATCGTCTACATATTTGTTTGAAGTATCGAGAGGAGTTGTTGAATCGAGCGGCATATCAAACGAATCAGAATTATTTATAGACGTCGTTATATCGACAGTTTCTATAGAATTTACTACACTTTTGTGAAGAGATTCGTCGTAATTATCATGATCTATGAAATTACTGGACAATCCGATCATTTTTTTTAATTTTGTGCGAATATTTAATGCGCGTTGAATACTCATCTCTTCGGCAGAGGTTTCGTTATAAACTTCCGGTCTCGGTTCTGTTCCATCACTATTATCATCATATGGAAAATCTAATGTAAATAATTTCTCTTCTTGTGTATTAAAAAAATCACAACCAAGTAAATAATCAACATCATCGTAAATATTTGTAGAAAATTCACTCTGCCTGCATAAATAAGTTCCATAATAGTCTATACCATGTACATTATTATGATCATGTAGTGTTTTACTGGTCAAATATGAAAAAAATCCATCGACATATGATGCATTATTTTTATCCAACATCTTCTCATTACAATTACTTTCTGTGGATAATAAATTAGGTAATGTATTCGTTCGCGTATCGGTAACGTCATATTTTCCAGATAAATATCGGATTGGGTCAAGAAGTGGTGAATATTTTACAAAAATAGGAATATTTTTTGAATTTCCATTATCATCGGCGATTGTTGTTTCTAAATAATTGGGCGACAGTACAGGTACTTCACCTTTTGAAGCTTTATCAGAACTGTCATTAGCATTATTATCAAATTTATCGCCAATATTTTGTATATAATATGTTTGATTCAATTGTAATTGATTAAAATTGGATTCATTCAAATCAAAAAAACGGGTATATATCGGATTATAATTTTGAATATCGAATAATAATGCTGCTTCGACCCTTTCTGGTGTATGCTTATGCTTTCGATAGTGAAATTGTATGCCAGCTGATTTCACATTTTGTTTGTTTGTTGGAGAAGACGATGACATTTCCTAAATGATAGAAGAGTTAATAATTATCTTAGATATGAATGATAAATAGAATATTTATATCTAATTTAAACGGACATTTCGGGTGGTTTTGATATTCGTTCGTTTATTTATGTTCGTTAAATAACATATAAATTATTATATTCTAATTTTATACGTTAAGGTTTAGCCAGAATATTAGAATAGATAAATCGTACGAAAAGCTATTACATATTTAACGATGAATTTAGAACTCGCAAAATTCGATATGAAGGCGATCAGTTTTCGACCTGACGAAAATAAAGGACCGGTGATTGTTTTAATTGGACGTCGTGATACAGGTAAAAGTTTTCTTGTTCAGGATCTTATGTTTCATCACCAAGATATTCCTATTGGGACGGTTATTTCAGGGACAGAAGCAGGAAACGGTTTTTTTGCGGCACACGTCCCAAAATTATTCATTCACGATGCTTATAATACTGCAATTATTGAAAATATTTTAAAACGCCAGAAAGCGGTTCTTAAACAAGTGAAAAAAGAACAAGAAGCTTATAAAAAGTCGTCGATCGATCCGCGAACATTCGTAGTATTAGATGACTGCTTATATGATAACAAATGGACAAAAGACGTCATGATGCGCTTACTCTTCATGAATGGACGTCATTGGAAGATTATGTTAGTCATCACGATGCAATATCCTCTTGGTATCCCGCCAAATCTCCGCACAAATATCGACTATGTTTTTATTCTTCGAGAGCCCTATATTGCGAATCGTAAGCGAATCTATGACAATTATGCGGGTATGTTTCCAACATTTGAGAGCTTTACTCAGGTAATGGACCAGTGCACCGAAAATTATGAATGTCTTGTCATAAATAATAATGCGAAATCAAACAAATTGCAAGATCAAATATTTTGGTACAAGGCACAGCAGCATGGTCCATTTAAGTTGGGAAGTAAGGAGTTCTGGGAAATATCGAAAAATCTTGGTTCTGACGATGAAGACGAAAAATCATATGATCCAGCTACTGCGAAGGGTAAAGGACCGAAGATTAATGTGAAAAAGAGTAAGTGGTGAGTTGATTTCGACGATTCCGCCTGGTTTTTGAGTTCATACTGTTGTTGCCATATTTACTAGATCCACCAAGAATTGCACAGCGTATTCTTGATGGTTTATTACCCGCGACAGGACTATGAGCGTGATACACATCATGAAAAGAAACAAACTCACCAATATTTGTTGCAGTAATACCGCGTGCAACTGCCGTTTTTTTCTTACGCGTCATAGCATCACCAAGTGTGATATTTATTTTTGCAGCAGAACCAACCGGAACAGCGCTGTAAAGCAATATCAAACGAGCAATTTCGTCGTATGATTTGTTTGCACGCCGACATGATATATTCGCCGCTTTCATATTTGCCTTGAATGTATCATAATCAAAGTCTAGTGTATGAATATGATGGATAGGTTGTTTTTTATCTTTATCTGGAACAATATTGACACCCCATATTTCTTCATACGCCCATATCATCTGTGGTTGATCCCAATCAGGATAACTATTGGACGTTATTGCATTATCAATAAGGGACGCAAATACAAGACAAAAATGAATATTTCGGCGAACCATTAATTTGGACTTAGATTCGGTAGATAATCCATGACTATCTACGAAACGGTCGACGATACGCGAATTTCTAGAGCTTGGTTCATTTTCAACCAAAAATGGCAAACTATCCGTTTGAGTGAATAGCCCCACGAATCTATCATAGAGAGGTTCTAAATATGCTTTACTTGTTATTTTCGAGAGAAATGTTCCTTGTCCTGTTTTCATACGAAATGCGGATTGTCTCGATCTCTTATATTTCCATATTTCTTCAAGTATCATATCCTTATCGGTTATATCTACAACACGTCCAAAATCGATCGCTCGAACATTATCCTTATTTTCCTCATCAATAAACCAATTACCCTCATGCGCATCAACCAACTGTTTTTTCATCTTTCGCATACACAATAACTGTATTGCGCCCGCGCCTCTTGCAGCGGCGACCGTTAGTGTATCGTTTGTGAGACTTGATGTCACTTTATAGGTATTATCTCCCGTTGATTTTGAACGGGTATCGTCACCTACCATTTCCATAAACATCATGACTACCGATGTTTTATGTGCGATAATTTGAGATGCAAAATATTCAAACACGCGAATAACTTTTGCGCGCTTTGCTGTATTTGCTTTTTGCTGTATTGCGGTAATCATCTCTTGGATATCCAGCTCATCAAGCTCAATCAAATCACCTACAAGTGATGGAACCATTTTTTCTCCGAGATGAAATGTTTGGTACAGTTCATTATGATTTTTTTGCTCTACTGTAATTTCAGATGCTTCTAAACTAGATTTTCCGATTTCATTATCCGGATCATCTGAATCGTATCCAGGATCTGTTGGTAAGACAAGTTCAAGATTGTCTAAATCTGCATCATTTGGATCGTTCTGTTTCATTACTATTTTAATAACCAACGTAGAAACGACGACTCCACCGCTTCCTGCCCTTATCTTTTTTTTACCGCTTACACCGATATTATCACTTCGAATGAATATATCGCCATTTGCATCGATTAATCCACCAGGACGATGTAATGTAAAAATAAAACCGGCCATCGAACTAAATGTAAGAGGATTTATAACTGTATCTGGGCGAAGCATCGCCTCAATAATACATTTGTTTAATGTCCGTTTATTTGAACAAAAATATATCCCGCCACCTAGCATTATATTAAAATTGGGTATTCCTAATATAATGATATATAATCATATAGTCATGAATGATCGTTATTTTACTCATCAGTTTCTGATGTCTTCTTCATTTCAGTCAATTTGGAAAGTCCGTGATCACCGTACTTCTCCATCACTACATCATCACTCTCAAACAGTTCTTTGCGAATATCCTCGACAGTCATCGAAACGGACGGTGTCTCATCTGAACAACCAAATGTATCAGAAGAATATGAAGGACTATCATTTACATTCGGCTTGTCAACTACATCAACTAAAGTAGAACCGTCCCTTGCCAACATTTGCGTCAACTTATTTCCACTCTCCTTCGCCAACTTCTTATTTTCCTCGATCGCCTTCGCCTTCGTCTCTTTGACACGCTTCTCAAACTCATTCTTTGCCTGCTCCTCGTTCTTCTTCTTCTCCGCCATCAACTGATTCAAAGTCTCCTCCATATACTCAACACGACCGGTTTTGTATGCCTCTGGGTGAAATGGAACCCACAATCCGACAGGGCCAACAAACACATCGTGATTTGGGTCTACCTCCCGCAACATCTGACAACGCAACTCAGCCTCCTTTTGAGATCCAAAAACACCACGAACTTTAAGACCACGAACCGATGTCTGGAAACTATGCTTTTCACCAAACTCATTATCCAGCTCATCTTCGTGCTTATCCAAAAATGTCTTATACTCATCATAAATATTCGACTTCTGAAGAATATCCTTTTCCTCCTTTGCAAACTCCTGAAAATCTACAGTCAACTTTTCAAATTCAAGGTGATGCTTAAAGGACACAAAATTCAAAAACTGGATAAACTTCTCCATCGACTTTTGATAATCCCAATAATGCAAAAACTTCTCGAAGAAGAAATGATCCTTCTGCTTCAAAATAGACTCCGGTGAAACAAATGAAAGACATGCATACTTTTGACCTGCAATAGGCTTATCCTCCTCCAGAAGATCGACATATTTAGGATTGATTTTTCCATGCTTGTCGGTTTGAAGCTCAACTCCTGCAGGAGCGCTTCCAGATTCAGAATCAGAACGAAACATCGAGATTAGATATGTAATATATACTAATAGTAGTTTTAAGTGTTTTAAACGCAATCAATAATATTATTATGTATGAACATAAATAAATATAATAATTTTCTTTCTATTATTTATAATAATAATTTCAAATGACTGCTGGTGTTTTTGATTTAGGCGAACTCGTCAAGAGAACCATTAAATATTTGGTTGAAGGAGTTATGGTTGCTATTGCTGCATACGCCATTCCTAAACGCGGACTTTCCTTTGATGAGGTCGCGTTAATTGCTTTAACTGCTGCGGCAACATTTAGCATTCTCGATACTTATGTTCCCAGTTTAGCCGTTTCTGCTAGAACCGGTGCCGGTTTCGGTATTGGTGCCAACCTCGTCGGTTTCCCAACCCCTCTTCGCGTATAATTTGTAAATAACTCTTTCGGCTAGCTAGCTCTAGCCATGTATTCCACATGAATAATGTGGCAAATTATATTTCTATATATTAACGTTTATGTCTATAATATATAGATTTTAAAGATTATGATTATTTTACCACTACAGACATTCATAAATGAAATAAAGGATCGATTCGGATTCGGGAATCCATCATCTAAAAAGGAAAGTGGTGCTGTTACAGAAATACGTAATAAAATAAATTCATATTATCACAATATTGTCGAACGAGACCCCGATCGAGAACGGTTCATTATCGTATTTATTATTATTTACATTATCATTTTAATCGTTCAAAAAAAACGATTTTATTGGTGGTATCCGTCCTTTAATCTTAATGTTAGTTTAGGACATTCATATCCAGATAGTCAACAAGAAATCGAAATTATTATGCGCGAATATATTTTAAAGCGTATGCCAAGTGATACATCTTTTTTTAGATTAACCGATGTTAGTCCCGCTTATGCATTTGAAGCAATCATCTCTCCAGATGAAATGTCCGTTGACGAAATGGGGAGAATTATGACTGGCGCTCGGGTAGTAACAATAACGCGTTTATTTAAATTGTTATATAACCGTGCAAGACCATCTCAAATTGCGCCGGATATTATTAATAAAGAAAATGGCCGGTTAATGATTTCTGAAACAGCTGATACACCTTCATATCCGTCAGGTCATGCACTTCAATCCTATTATTTGGCAAGAATATTATCACGAAAATTTCCCGCCAAAACCAAGGCAATTATGGACATGGCGGCGAAGTGTGCGAATGTTCGTATTATGGCTGGCTTGCATTATCCAAGTGATCGCGATTTTGCGTGGTGGATTGTCGATAACTATTTAGTTGATGCATAGATTGTTGTTATTGTTACGGTTTTGTATGCAATCCCTTTTTATTTATTGTTTTTTTTACTAGATTTAAAATCATATTATTGTAATTTACAAAACGCTTTTCGATATCACTATAATCAGGTCGTTGTGAAATGCAAATTGGCGTAATTAAATACCATCGATCTATATTTTGAAGTTTTTTCCAGTAAATATCACATGCATATTTTGGTTTATCTTGTGGATTGTATGTAAACAAGGCGATGCCGTCTTCAAAATTATTAAGAAGTTTATCATAGTATTCGCGACGAATGATATAGCTTGTGCAACAGTTGCAATTTGCAATCCGAAAACACTCTGGACCTTCAATCTTATACGGTGCATAATTATTTCCGGATAATAATATTACGTCCCATTCGTTTTTGTATTTCGATAAGAATAAATTCAATTGATGGATCATAACTTCCGGATGTATAAATTCTGCATCGTCCTCGCAAATAAATACATATTCCCAGTTTTTTGCTTTTGCAATACGTATGCACTCTGCATGACTTTTCGAACAACCAAGAGCACCGTTTTGATCATCTTTTATCGCGGAAAACCTCTGTACAGTCTGAAATGTATAATCATTCGGATATAATGAATGTAATTCCGTAATCTGTTTCTCAAACAAGTTACGTCGATCAACACGCGAATCTAGATTAATAAATATAGTGTGTTTTATCACATCTCCTATTTTACATATAGGTGGTGGCTCTGGAACTGTGTTCTCATGCTGCATTAATTATAATTATAATTATAATTATGTATTATTATGTATTATTGAATATTATGTATTATTACATTTTATATGTTTAAATTAAATATAAAAATGTAATAATACATAATATAAAAATAAGATGTTACATTCCAATATAATAATCGCAAGAATCAAACTCAAAACAACGAAAGAACATGATCAGCGTTAATATAATGGGTGGATTGGGGAATCAATTGTTTCAGATTTTTGCCACTATTGCAACTGCGTTACGAAATAATGATACATTTTTTTTCATGCGGTATATTGATTTACCTGGTAATCCAGGTCATCAAAGAAAAACACACTGGAGCACATTATTAAAATCACTACAGCCATACATGACCGAAGTAAACGAAAAAACAAATTCGGCATTTCAAGCTCTTCCCATCTGGAAAGAGAAGTCATTTGAATATAAACAATTGCCGACAAATACAAGACATTTGGATAAGCCACTTCGTTTGTATGGTTATTTTCAGAGTGAGAAATACTTCGTAGACAAATATCAAGATATTTGCAATATTATACAATTGAATACAGAACAAATGAAAATAAAATATGAATCTGTTGCAGAAGAGTGGGCATCAGAGATACACGGTAGTCATTCAAAATCGAGACAATTAATAAGTATGCATTTTAGAATAGGAGATTGTGTATATAATCCACACATACACCCAATATTAAATTTAAAATATTATAAAAATTCGTTGAATTATATCATTTCGACATTACAATCGAATATGCCAATATCAGTTCTAGTATTTTATGAACTATGCGATAAAACTGCTGTGTATAAAAATGTCGCAGAATTGAAACATGAATATTGTGAACATGATATAAATTTTCATTTTGTGAATACTGAAATAGAAGATTGGAAGCAAATGCTAATGATGAGTATTTGCGATCATAATATTATCGCGAACAGTACATTTAGTTGGTGGGGTGCGTATTTTAATTCAACTCCGAAAAAAGTTATATGTTTTCCGAATGTTTGGTTTGGACCCGCCGCTTCACATAATACGTGTGATATGTATCCAGAAACATGGGTAAGAATTATGGCGTAGGTATAAACTCCCAATCCAGTTCAATACATATTTTCTTCCAAATTTGATCTTGTTCGATTCGTTTTTCGCGATCTTTCAACATCGGAAAATAGGGGAGAAATTCGCGTTCTTCCAACAATTCGCATAATTTATAAACAGTATAATAATAATTCAGGAAATTAACTCGGTCATCTGGACAAAATTTCGCATATGGTCCTTGTATTTCCATAAATAAATTGCATAATCGGTCTTCAAGATCGGGAGTCATAACCGGAGGTTTAATCCCTAATTTATCTTTAATAAATGGAATGTGTTCATAATATTTATTAAATCCGAGTTTTTTCATAATCTCTTTGGCTTTCTTATCGGTGAATTGAGAGATTTCGATCCTCTCTTTTTTTATCTGCTGTTTAATACTTTCAATAACATTTTCAGGGATAGACGTGGTTTCTTTTGCTTGAAATTGCGCCAAAATTTCGCGAAAATGATTAATGCGTTTGTATGCATAAAAACATGCTTCTTTTGGTGGTTCTTTATACGACGGTTTTTCGTTATCGATTAAAAAGATTACATGTTTTGCGCAATGGTTACAAACCATAATTCCTTCACTCTCAACAGGGATCATTTCGCCTTGTGAGCAAAACTGGCAAATATCAGTTGGGTATACGTATTTAGAAATATCAATATAATTATGATCGATATTCGAAAGGTATTTTTGTACATTATTATGGGCAATCATATGTAATTCTTCAGCCTTTTTAGCATCAGGTAATTTAAAAAATGCATTTAATGACTTGGTTTTGGTAGACCCGCCGGTTGTGATTGTTTTTTTATTCTCAAAATATTCGAAAATGTATTCACTATTGTTCAAATAGTAGCTTTTATATGTTTGTTCATGAGTCTTTATTGTATTATTTATCTCTTTAATCCTATCTCGAATTTCCATTAATTCGTCGATTGTTACAGTTTGTGTAAGTGTTGATGGTATTTCAGTTCCACAATATTCGACTTCAGATGAATTATTATTACTTGCATTATTATTATTATTCTCTGGATTACAGAAAACGTTTTTTATTTGTGAAAGCCGATTTTTTAGTTTCATTTTTTCCTTTTGGAGTTCGGGAATTACAATATCTTGAATATGTTGATATCCTGATTGAATTTCTTTATGTTTACTATCAAGTGTAGTTATACTTTTTTCATCTAGAACAATCTTTTTGTTAGGTTTGTATTTAAATGACGACATTATTAATAACGAATAAGAAAATACGAATAAGAAATTATGAATAATAAATAACGAATAAATTACGAATAAGAAATAAGAAATAAACAACGATTATCAAAACAACAAAAACAAACTTTAGACAATATTACGCGAATGAAATACCGATGTCTATTGTTACAAATGTGGTTGTTGTGTGTATGTATGATTTTTGTTTTGTATAAAATCGTATATAAAATGCGATTGATTTATAATTATGAAATGAGTTATAAAGAGATTTAGTAATAATTATTTAATTCGTATTCGAAACTTCTTTTATGGTTGATCGATAATATTTAGGAAAACGGTTATTTTTCGTATAATGTGTTAATTTCTAAATTTTTTTTCTTGTGCAATATTATAACAAGCAATTTACAATGGGTGGTGGACTTATGCAACTTGTCGCCTATGGCGCACAGGACGTTTACCTTACGGGTAACCCTCAGATTACCTTCTGGAAGGTTTCTTACAAGCGTCACACGAACTTCGCTATGGAGTCTATCGAGCAGACTTTTAACGGCCAGGCCGACTTCGGTCGTCGCGTGACTTGCACCATTTCTCGTAATGGTGATTTGGCTTACCGCACTTACCTTCAGGTTACCCTGCCCGAGATCGGTCAGAACCTTAAGAAGTCCGCTGACAAGGGTGTTTATGCCCGTTGGCTCGACTTCCCCGGTGAGCAGCTGATTTCTCAGGTTGAGGTTGAGATCGGTGGCCAGCGTATCGATCGCCAGTACGGTGATTGGATGCATATCTGGAACCAGCTTACTATGTCTACCGAGCAGCAGCGCGGTTACTTTAAGATGATCGGCAACACCACTCAGTTGACCTTCATCACCGACCCTCTGTTCAACGCCATCGATGGCCCTTGCGATGCTAACGCCCCTCGTCAGGTTTGCGCTCCCCGTAACGCTCTCCCCGAGACTACCCTTTATGTCCCTCTGCAGTTCTGGTTCTGCCGCAACCCCGGTTTGGCTCTTCCTCTGATCGCTCTTCAGTATCACGAGGTTAAGATCAACCTTGATATCCGCCCCATCGAGGAGTGCTTGTTTGCTATTTCTACTCTTAACTCTGCTGCCGTCACCGGTGATGCCGCCTTTAAGACCGTTTCTGCCTACAACCAGTCCCTCGTTGCTGCTTCTCTCTACGTCGACTACGTGTTCCTCGACACCGATGAGCGCAGACGTATGGCCCAGAACCCCCACGAGTACCTCATCGAGCAGCTTCAGTTCACCGGTGATGAGTCCGTCGGTTCTTCTTCCAACAAGATCAAGCTCAACTTTAACCACCCCGTTAAGGAGCTTATCTGGGTTGTCCAGCCCGACAAGAACGTT